>WLWF01001529.1_pt1 | contig 18647 bp, 17 predicted proteins | sample 6718331 | NCBI WGS metagenome assembly WLWF01 (sample SAMN12718692, study PRJNA515312) | sponge metagenome | isolation source: marine sponge | host: Mycale hentscheli | place: New Zealand: South Island, Marlborough, Capsize Point | collected 2003-05-01
AGTGGTCTATCAATCGGCTTACTTCCCAAGCATCTTCTGTATAATTCGGACCGTTAGTATTTTCATTTGAATAAAGTTGTATTGGATGACCAGAATACAATCTCATTCGCTGGTCGTATCTTGGTAGGTATTCTCCTGTGCTTCCTTTGCTATTTTCATCAAATCCAAGAACAGGGTTGAGGTTGAGTAAAGATGTAGTTCCAAAGTGAAATATATCCGCATAATTAGTTATTTCATACCTACGATATGCAGCTACAAGACTTGGAGCTCCGTTCTCTTGCCCTATGTCAAAGTAAGGGAATTGGAAATCTAGCTCACCTATTGAGTCTTGAGTTTTTAGTATAATATCTTTAGTTTTCTTTTTGTTAGATTGTTTGAAATTAACTGCTGATACTATACTTGAATGAATAGGTCGATAGTCGTTATCTCGGAAGAGTAACATTTTCCAGTTAGGGCGACCAGATACAAGTTGAGGGAGATTGATTAAATCGCTATCATCATCAAGTATAAATTCACCTTGACTTATACCATCAACCATACTTTTAATTTTGAATTTACTAAATATCACATCGTCTTGTTGAATGTTTGCAGGTAATATGCCATGAGTCATTCTATCGCTAACTGCATAAATGTAACCAGCCCTGTCTATCATTGTTGTCATAGTCTGCCAAGCATCGAAGTCGACATCAAAGTTTTGACAGAATTGAATACCTAACGACCAACCATAGAAGTCTGCTGGAGTCCAAGGTGTGCCGTCAGTCTTAGCGTTGAATGTACCTGGTCCAACCATAGTGCCGTTAGCAAAAACATAGTATGCCTGTGCGGTAAAGTCCACTACAATATCTATATCATACCACAGTTGATCCATTGTGTAAGTTGTTTCTCCGGCTACGCCATTTTCAAACATATTAAATTGAGTTTTTCTAACTACATCTATCCCTACCCCAAGAACAGGTCTAAACAAGTGAGTTATTGCTGCTTTTGAACCTAACATATTTCCTCTTTCATTCAATTCAAATCCATCTTCATTTTTATTGTAGCCTACGGAGAGCATATACGAACAGTCCACCTGTCCTGGCACAGTTAAACCTCTATCAAATGATTGATTAGCAAGACGAATAGTGAACCTTTCACCATCGGATTGAGCGTTTAATTCTGTATCGCCTACAATAACAGGCTGAAAGCCATGCAAACCGTCTGTGATACGACCTGTGATACCACCATTACCAGAACCGTGAGTAGCTTTACGAAGTCTAACTGAACCAAGTACACCACCGAAATTCCCATCAGTTTCTATCGAGCCATCCCCATTTATTGTAACAACTTTTTCTGGTGCATTACTTCCTTGTTTTAGTACATAATCTCCTAAATTCAATTCACCATACACATTGTCAAGTGAAAAGAATGGGTCGTTAGCTGCATAGAATAGAGGGTCTGCTTGGAAGCCCCCATGACCTCCCGCAAGTTCAACTGTCATTGAATATATAGTATAACCAAAAATTGAAGAACTGCTTATTGTAAAAACTGGTGAGTTTTGAGAACCACTTCTGCCATTCCTTGTTCTTGCAGTAGTAGTCCTAACATTTCCTAAAATATCTCTATGGCAGAGTAAAGGTAATCCTCCACCGTCGCCAACATCTTGCCTATACTGCCATGTAGGAAATTCATTCGGTGTACCACCTGCGGTTAAGTTATAGTATGTTATGGTATTATCTCCGGCTTGTTGATCTTGCCATTGATATATAGTTACGCTTGGTTGAATAAAGGTTATAGGCAAACCTGCTGGATCAGCAAGATTATATGTAACATCACCAGAGCCATTTATACTAAACGACGAATAATAGAATGTTGCACCATCTAATTGAATTGTATTACAAGGAACTCCTGGTGCTGATGGAAGATTAGTTCTTGGTAAGTGGTTTGGTATGCTTGGGTCAAGAAGGTTTGTTGTTGGTGGTGGGGTTGGTAGTGAGGCAGGTAAAACAATAGAAGTAGCACCAGCATTGTAAGTTTGACCCGTTGCTACGATAGTTTGTGTAGTTTGATTAAGAGGAAACCATTTATCATCTAACCCACCATAACCGTTAATGCTAAAGTTAGCACCGTTAGCAAAGTCATACTTGTTCTTACCTCCGCCTGTCGCACTCACATTAGCATCTAAGTAATCTGCATAGCGTCTTGAAATAGTATGTCGGAAGAACGGCTTACCCGATGGAGATTTGATAGGATAAAGGTAAGCGTATGGTAAAGACATTCCACCAGACTCAAACGGTCTATCTCCTGTTTCACCGAGATACACACCACATAGGCTTGAGTTCATCATAATTTTATGCCTACGATAATTGGTATTATCATATCCTGTACTTCCTCTTCCTTGTGGAATACCCGATGCGTCAGCAGGTTGAGTTCCAGTTATGTCAAACTTGCCGTAGCCTCTTGTTGCCGCAGCTCCGTATGGATTTCCATTTGTCGTATCAACGATAAATGATGATCTCTCGTATGTAGCATCAGTATCGCCTTGACGAACATAATAGCTGTTTTGTGTACCCCAACCAGAAGCGAAGTGAGAATAGTCAGCTCTTTTTGGGAATGAGAATGTTCGTAGCGAAGCTGCATCACCCAATGTATCGGGATAAGTTAGTGTAGCCCTACCTTCATAGAAAGCAGAGCCTATCCTGTTTGTGTCAAATGTTAGCCATTGTGATGGTCCTTCATTGTGTAGCGAAGCAGATTCGCTTTCAGTTTGTTGTCCGACTAAGGGAAGTGGTGCTTTAGAAGCAAAAGACCTGGTTAAGTAGTCAAATGCAAATCTTGAGTTGTTATAGGCTTGAGCAGCCATTGTATTACCAGCATGAGAATCCCTACGATTAGTAAAGAATGAACTCTCGGCATAGTCCTCTCCCTCGGAGATTACTCGCATTGTTTGAAAGTCCTCATAATATCCAGATAACCAGACTGTGAACCTGCGATTAATGTCATTCATTTCAAGACCCCGTTATTTGTAACAAGCGTTCTTCAACTTGACTTGTTACTTGATTTACCATTTCATCAACAGTTAATCCAAAGAAGTTATTGGCTATGTTTAGCTCTGTTCGGTAGTATAGCTCTCCTACGCCTTGATTAACAAGTTGGTCGAATAATGTTTGATTCATACGACTTGGTGAAAACCCAAAGAATAATTCTTCTCTGGCAGACATGAACGACTTGACAGACTTCTCTGCACGATCCATAGACTCGGCAGTAGTGTTGCCGAAGTCATACATAAGGTCAGTAGCTCCACCAGGCTTGTCTAGCTCAAATGCAAAGTCGCCAGCCGCTATTTGCACATCTTCAAAGGTTGTAGTCAGTTCCGATGTAGTGTCTTGCATATCTTCACTTGCATTCTTGAACATGGTTCTTGCCATAGCAAATGCAATACCAACGGCTATCAACGCTGCACCTGCGGTTGTTACTGCTTGGAATGTTACAGACGATGCAGTAGCACTATCGGTTGCTGCCTTGAATGTAAGCATACTTCCGATAGCAGGTAACATACTCATAGTCATAAGGATCATAGAGGCTTGCATAGCATCTTCACTTTCAGCGAACATCATAAGACCCATTGAAGCAATCGATGAAGCTGCAGCGAATCTATTGATTGAGAATGCTGATTTCAAAGCCTGTCCTTCAAGACGCATCAATGACCCCATAGTGTTCATGTTTGAAGCAACCATCTTCTTACCAGCCGAAGCCGCATTTAGAGTAGCAATCATTTCTTTGTGTTTAGCTGCGCTCAAGTGTCCTGTTGCTTTTAGTAGGTTTAGAGTTTGAATGAACTCTTGTCTTTGAGTTTGTATTTCTTTTATTCTGGCAACAGTAACTTGACTTAAAATTCCTACTTCCCTTTGCTCTGTGTTGTTAAGTTCTTCTTGAGCCATTCTAACTGCCATAATAGTTTGCAGTTCTTCGACCAATGTTGCTTGCTTCACTTCCGACTGGACTATCCTTTCACTTGCTAACACCCCATCAATTTCTGCATCTGCGCCTTTTGTTAGCATTATATTTTGAAGCATGGCTTGTTCATTAGAGAGCATAGTTATTCTGCCTTTCAAATAACTTTCGCGCGCTTCTGCTGTTGCAGCGTCTATTTGATTCGCCATAGCCATTATTCTTGTTCTTTGCAGATGAGCTTGAGTTTCAGCATTAGCGTTAGTAACTGATTCTTTGGATATGTTGTTTTCAAGAGTCTTTTGTCTTGCCGCAGCTCCGATTAAACTTACCTTTTGTTTAGAAAGTGCTATCAATGTGTTTTCAAGTTTGGCTTCCATGTTTCGCATAAACAATACTTTGCCTCTTCTATTAACATCAACACCACCCAAAATGTTTAGTGCTTGCATAGCTCCTCTTTGACCTAACATACCTTGAACCATTAGGTTTTGCAGGTCGACATTTTGCTTCATAATCGCACGATAAACACGAATGGAGATCAGGAGAGATTGAACATTGAGGAATGCTTCAAATGCGCCTCCTACTACATCATACATTCCTTGAGCTAGTATAGCACCCCTGGCAGCACTTTGAGCAAGGCCACCTGCTAAAGATTGAAACGATGAGCCAATTGTGCTAAAGTCGGATTCAGTTTCTAATAATTCTAAGAATGCTGATTTAAGAGTAAATGATGCCATTTCAGCATCAGTCATAGCAGGTAAAAGTTGTTCACCGATCTTAGCGGAAATGTTTTCTTGTGCCGCAGCCATTTGATTTGCTTCAAAAGTTGCTGAACTTGTGAATCTTTGCAGTTCTTCAAGTGCTCCTACTTCACGACGAATAGCTTGATTAGTTAATTCTGTAACTCGCTCTTGGTTTTTCATTATCTTCATAAACCGTTCAGCGTGATTTGAACCAGCAATAGATGTAGCAAGTTGTTGCTGTTGAGTTGAGTCAAGTTGATGGAATCCATTATCAGCCAACTGTTGCATGATACGAGTTAAACCGACCATATCACCGTTAATGTCCTGTGTGGCAACACCAAACTCATGTAGTGCGGTAGCTGCGCCTCCTGTGTCGCTTGCTATACGAACCAACATTTGCTTTAGACCACGACCTGCTTTGGATGCAGTTTCACCAGACTCAACTAATACTGCCGATAGTGCGGCCTGTTCAGCGATACTCATGTTAGCAATTGTAGCCGAAGCTGCGAACTGATCCATCACTTGTGATATTTGTTGAACGGTAGCAACCGAATTAGATTCAACGGTGTTAAGTTGATCCATCATGTATAGAGAGTTTCGTATTACTGTCGCTCTCTGTGTTTCAGCATCAGCCGCCCTAAATGCCGCTTCGCCTATTCCTTCGTATAAGAATCCTGTTTGTTGAGCAATTGAAATCATACGCTTCTGTGCTTCTTCCGCTTCCATACCGCCAATGATACCGAATGCTGTACCCATAGAAGTTCCAGCCTCAACACCTGCACCAGAACCAAAGATACCTCCCAATTGAGCCATTTTTGCGCCAGCGTCAAGTGCTTCTGCACCTGTAAATCCAAAAGCAAGACCAAGGTCAATGATTGAATCTTCATATTCTCTAACACCATCGAAGTCAAAGAACTTCTCAAAGAATACTCTTGCCTCTCCAAGCTCCATAGCAGGTTGTCTAACGGCTTCTATTGCAGCTCCTACCGAGTCAAAGATACCATCAAGCGAGCCTTTGATGCCATCAAAAGCATCCATCATAATTGCTTGAACGACTGTGCTCATCTCTTCAGCATCGGAGATAAGTCTGGCAGCTTGCATTTGTCCTACGACATCGAAGAATACTCGCGAACCACCCTGTCTAACCATTCTTCTTCCCTCCCTTGTTATCTATTAATGCGTTGAGTTGTTTGACTGTTTCGGAAGGTGAGTAGGTTTTTCGCCTCTGATCTCTGCGAGCTACTGCTGATTTTGCATTTTTTCTTTTCTTCTTTGAACCAGAAGAAGCAGAGTCGTTTAGTTGGTCGGCTATCTCGTTTGCTACAAGCAAGTCGAGCTCCAACTTCCAGTTGCCGCCTTTTTGGTCGTATCTGTCGAATAAATCGCTCGGCAACAGCCCCTTGAAGGTCGAACACAGGATAGGGGCAGCCCTGTATATTAGCCCAAAGGGATCGCACCTTCGTTATCATCACCTCTAATCACATTGAGAATACGAAGCATCTCTTCAGAGGTGAGGGTATTAGCGTCTATGTTATCATCAAGAAGGCAAGAAGGAAGCCAGGATTCAACCTGTGCAGTAAAACCACATTCATGTTCTTCGCACATATCTAAGAACTGTTCCATCTGCTCATCAGTCCAATTTGCCAAGTCAGTTCCAAAATGACGCAGCTTACGCATCACCCTTCCTTGCTTTGCTTCAATTTTTAATTTGTCAAGTCCAGAAGCTTGTCTAACCCAAACTTTTCGACCATCGTCTAGCTCAATTTCTTTTTTCAATACTGGCATATACTTTCACTTCACTTTACTTTAACTTAAACTGTATCAAGGTAACTCATATAACAAAGTTATAATCAGTCCTTGTGTATTTTTTCCTCTAACTGTTGTCATTGAATGAATCAATGTTCCAGCACTTAAACTTTGAGTAAAGACTCCTAATGCCGCAGCAGCGTCAGTTGGAGTTCCTTGAACGGTATGGGTCGCTACTTTAGCGGGGTCTGCTATTGTACCTGCTGGCATTGTTATTCACCTCAAGCGGTTATAGCTGCGTTGCCGTTAATACCATCCATACCAATAACTGATTTAGCCATGTACCCTGCGGTTTCATCAAACAAAGCAACAAAAGATACGCTAAGTGTGCTTGTATCACGACCAGATACATTCAATTCTGGTGCTTCATAAACAACTTTAGGCAACTTGATTTCAAAGTAATTAGGTGTACCTGCTGAATCTTCAAGACGAATCATAAGTGCTGGTGCTGCGTCTGATCCATTATGAAGTAGGAAGCCTCGTAGTTCATCGTAAGTTGGTGCATTGTCTGTTCCAGCTCCGCCCCCGACTACATCAAGTGAGGTATTGAACTCAATACTTCCTGTAATCTCTCTTTGTTGAGGTGGAGGTGCAACCGCATAAGTAGCGTTACCAAGTGAACTTGCGTTGTCCTGATCTCTATTCATATTGACTTCAAGTGATATTGACTTAACTAAAGCAGAAAAGTTACTTGACGAAGCTGCTGCCTCAAAGCGAACATAGGCTTTGGCGAAGTGTAGTGCATCAACGGTTGAGAATGCTGGTGGATCAGTTGCTACGCCACCACCAGGAGTTGATAATGCACTAACGGCTGATTCTCCGCATCCCATGAAAGAGTATGTCATCATAACATATTCATTGATATTAGCTGATAGTGAGAGGTTGTTTAGAACCATACCGCAGTAGGTGTGCTCTGCATCTTCACGACCAACTCTAACACAAAATGAAGGATATAGTGCATCATTGGTTGTTTCAGTCAAAGTGTGAGTCTTTGGAGCTGCGCCTCCATCAAAGGTATCAACACCAAATGCTGCAAACAAACAATGTGCGTTAAAGTCGTCAAGTTGTAGTGGTAGGTTCACATCTCCTTCGGAGTATGTCAATCCCTGGACTGATTTAGAAGCACCATATCGTGAAATGTCTTGGCGAGTTAGCAGATCAAAGTTTTGTGAGAATGACTCATCATCAACTTCACCCAACAACAGGCTCGCAGTTGCAGCGACGGGTTCGCTACCATAGGCTGATTCAAGTTGCAGAGTTACATAACGGTTGGTTAGTGCGGTCATAAAGAATACCCTCGGTAGTTATACGATGCCCCTTGCGATATATCAATTAAGAGGTTGATGCCCTCTTTGACAAATCAACTCGCCTCATGTAGCGTAAATTTAGAACATGAACACATATCTGATCGTCTGGGTCAAGGCGAGTATCAAGGCGAGCATCATGCCCTATCAAAGAATCTGTGCTACCCTTGAGTCCTGTCTTAGAGTATAGCTCATCAAGAACTTCACCGATAATATCCATTCCTTGACGATATGCGTTTCTATAATCAGTTCCTTTTGTTACGACATAACATTCAACTTGGAAAATATATTCAGCCGATGTGCCAGCAAGTGAATACATATCGGGACTATCCACCCTACGAATAAGAACATGAACTGCCGGAGTAGCACGAACAGCCATGTTTGCTGAAATATCATACCCATATAGAATACTATCTGGTTTTACTACATTTTTGAGGTTGTAGCTGCGAGCAGTTTTGAGAACATCAATTATGCCGAATGCAGTTTGAATCAAGGTTACATTGGAGTAATTGCTTGTTACCATTTCATCTGGAGTAAATGCGCCCATTGTTGTCGCATATACCGCATACCATTTCACATCACCTTCACCGTTGCCCCAATAGATTGTTTTACTTCCTGTGTTTGTGTTGTAACCGTTAATTGTTTTAGACAAATCATTCCCGTCATCATCTTCTATAATGTCAAAGACATACGCTTTGACTATACCCGATGATGATAGGGTCAAACGAATTACTGTGGGTATAGCATCATCTTCCGACATGGTTAGATCAAGACCTTCAATCATAGTAGTAAGTCCACCTGCACCTATCAATTGTAAAGAAGTAGCATCACCGTTTGACTTTAATATCACTTCATCAGTTCCATTGTTAAGTGAAGCTAATGAAGTTCCAACAACAGGTATGTTAGAAGCATCTGGGTATGAGAATGAAATCCATAATGTGTATTCATTTGTTGTTGGTGTTAGTGTGTAGTAGCCAAGCGCACCACCGTTGCCGATTCTCCAATTCAAACCGTCTGCTTGACCGATATTGCCACCTGCGAACTGTTCATTATTCATGCCGACAGGTTGGTTAGGATTATTCCCGTCAAGCCTCGAAGTCCAGTAATCGCTTATTTTTGATACCGTCATGTTTCAAACCCCTTTCGTGCAAAGTAATCTTGAATAAAACGCTCTGCCATATCCTCAAAATTACCTTCCATGTATTCTTGAGCAACACCAATAAAGTCTGCCTGTTCAAACCCAGGGTGTTTTCTATTTCTCCAGTCTTGTTTAGGAGGATAAGCATACTTCCCTTCTTTACTCCATCTTCCTTTCGGTCTGCGACCATCGGGCATTCTTGTGTAGCCTTTAGCGTAGCCTGTGCGTAAGAAAAATGCAACTGATGAATTGACAATAAGAGGTAGGTTAGCAGCGTAGTCAAACGCACCGACACCTGCTGAATAGGCCATAGCAAGTTTGAATCCTTTACGACTTGACTTTCCTCCGCCTTTAGTAAGATAACCAGAAGGATAAGGTTTAGAGAATAAACGCACGAACAAAGCATCATCACTAACTCTCAAGCTTTCAGCGATACGAACAAAGGCGTTACGATCTCCGTTAGGAGTTTCACCTCTTGCATCTCTGGCTTTTGTTCCATCACTTAGCCTTTGGTCTAATAAAAATTCTTCGGATTCTTTCTTTGCTTTTTGCATCATACGATTGATAAGCATACGAAGCTCATCTTGACCTTCGCTTTGAACATCTTTGAGAGCATTCATCAATTCGCTATCATCGACATGAACACGAAAATTAACATAACCTTTGCGCTCTCCACCTGCGCCATAGGACTTAGATGCTTTGTAAGCCATTAATCCACGCTCCCCAATTTAGCATAACGGAACAGGAGTTCATTTGCTCTATCCATTAGCATTGGGGCGCGTAGTGGCTCTTGACTTGCTAAAGCCGCATCGTCTTGAAGATAGATACCTGCCGCATAATCAGCGCATATTTGCCTTAATGCTTCAGCCATTTCACCTTCTTCGACGGTAGCTCCTGTTGCATGGTCGGCTGAAATACCTTGCACACCAGATAATACATTAGCCGCATTACCAGTCCATGAAAAAGAATCACCGTCAATGTTGCCATTACCTGCTGCTGAAAAGCTTGTTGAGTTTGTAAGAGTTATTGTTGTTGCACCTGCGGCTACTGATCCGTTAAGAGTAGTAGTAGCGATTTCACGGCTTGGGGTATTCCTCCCATAATCACGATATATTGAATCAATATATACGGTAGCCCTGCGTATCGCTGATGTAAGCCTGGTAGCGGCTCTAGCTCTTTGAGCAGAGTCAAGGCCAAGCCTCAAGGACACATCAGCATTAGTGCAATAGTAAGTCATTTAGATCACTCTTTGGTTTCTTCAATTGCTTCTTCAACTTTCTCTTTCACTTCTTCTGCTTTATCGGCAGCTTCTTCAACTGCGTCTAAAACTTCATCAAGTGTAATGCCGCCTTCTTTGAGCTTGAGCCACTTATTGTAGCCCCATACACCAAGTCCGACAACAGCACCAAGAGCAGCTATCCAAAGCTCCACATTCTCGATAGTTAGGTTCATCTATTATTTCCCCCTGTATAGGACACTTCCCTTACGACACTAAAAGGTATCACCTTAAAACACCTATTTTCGCCCTTCTGGTATAGTTTATAGCCATGCGGAGTTTCTTCTATCTCGATATTATTTAGACAACGCTCTGGTGGCGCATACACGATCTTACCTACTTTACGACTCACGCTTACCACCCGCTATCAAATCTTTATCTGCTTTCTTTTCTTCTTCGTCAAGACGCTTTGATTGTGCGTCAAACCATTTATCTAAATATATACATCTTGTCATAATATCAAAATCCTGTTAATGAATAATTATTACCTAAATATCTTCCTCTATCGTGCATTTGTTGATAATCAACAACAAGCAAAACTCTTGCAGCAATTGGTTCTTCCATAGGCTCACCTGTGTTTGGGTCAATAAGAATTACTGAATGTTTTCCTGCATCCATCACTCTAACATTGTTTAGTCTTGTATCTCTTGTGGAAGGACTTACTCTTAATTCTGAAAATAAAGCACTTGGAGTAAAAGGTGGAGAACTTGCTGGAACAATATCTCTCATACTATCGCAAAACATTATTGGGTGGGGATTTGCATTCGCTAATCCGCCTCGATATGTTGTTGTTTGCATTCTATCATCTTGTCCAAAAAACATATACTCTCGACCTGTGCAAGCATTAAAATTCCCTATATCTATAATGTCAATAATAACAGGAGATACCTCATTATTTGCAGGAGTGAATACTGACACATCTTTGTTATCATCTCCACCAGAAGTAACCGCTATTTCTATTGTGTCGCCATTTTGTAATAATCTAAATGGGTCAAATCCATGAGTAGTAGGTAGTTGGTCGTGCTTGAATAGTGGATAGCCACCTACACCTCCACCGCCAGGTATGGTTACTGTAAGATCACCTGCGCTTGGACTTGTTGCAGTTACGCCAGCACCTACGAAGTTTATACTGCCACCATTAGAACCAATTATTGTCTGTGCTATCCCTTCATCTCTTAGGGTAAAGCCTGGCACACCTGGATCAGAAAACTCAAGTGCATTAGCAGCGGCATTGACTCTAACATTCTTTAATGCTGAACTTGTATAGTTTGCTGGCGTATCAGTTAGAGCTGTAAATGTAGTAGCACCTCCACCACCTGATCCGTTGGAAGCTGCTGTTATTCTTCCGAAGGCATCAACTGTTATATCAGCACTTGTGTATGAGCCAGCAGTTACACCAGAAGCTACGAATGAAAAAGTAAGAGTTGAACCTGCACCACTTATTGATAGTGGAGTTCCTACCTGTGGCAGTAAAAGTATTGTACTTCCGTTTGAAACAGGTACAGACACACCAGAGCTGCCTGTCAATGTAAATGACATAGAACCACCACCAGAGATTGCTACTTCTGTTGCTGATGTGATACGACCTTGCTGATCCACTACTATTTGAGCAGAGTTAGTGGCATCTCCGTATGTTCCAGGAGTAACTGCCGTATCATCAAGGTCTATTGTAGCAGTATCAGTCGCACCTACTGTCGAAGTAAGTCCTGTTCCACCTGCTATTGTTAAGGTATCAGCGTTGCTTATGGTTTGAGTATTGCTACCATCGGACAAGGTGAATGAAGTCATACCTCCACCACCACCCCCACCAGGTTGCCATTGAGGTGTGCCACTTGTCATTGTCAAAACATAACCGTTAGTGCCAGGTGTTAATTCATCTAACGCAGAATGAGCAGAGGAAGCATTACCTATAAGTATTGAACCTGGCCTAACTCTTGTCCTACCTGTCCCTCCACTTGGAACATTGGCGACATATTGTGATTTAGGAGATATAAAGCTATGATTAGCACTTGAACTGAAAGCCCAGACACCTTTTATGATAGGTTCGGTTTGTGAATTAATAAGAGCAGGTTGTGAAGTATTATACCCTTGATTACTTGCTCTAAATACTGCGCCAGCCTTTACTTCTAACGAATAACAATTTAGAGCTAGTCCGTTTCTAATAACGCAAGTATCTCCTGCTGAAGAAGCGAATATGACGACACCATAATGCCTTGCTGTAAATCCATCGGCTATTGTTCCATAGGTTTGAGAACCTGTTACTGGAAGTTCAACACCTCTAAAAAATACTGTTGCCATAACGAAGTCAAGTGTATCGCAAGAAATAGTTAGGTTGGTTGTATCAAACTTAACTTTCACAAGAACATCTTTTGCCATATTTGGAGCTCCATCTCTGCTAAGTCCACCTGTTGAATCAAAACTTACTTGACCTTTGAAATGTATAGTTCCATCATCAGCATGATTATGTGAGGTTGCAGTTGGAATGTTATACTGAACGGTCATTGTGTTTGCACTAACCAATATAGCAGGGTATGGACCATTATCAAAATGAACTCCTACTGTTGATGGGGTAATTTTGTAATTAAGTGTAGCTGCTGGATTAGCTAACTGTCCATTAAGAATGTATCTTTGTGCTCCTGTTGCATCTAATAATTCCGTAAGAGGTGCTCCATCAAATCTAATTATAGAAGAACCGTCAAGAGCACCATTAACAATTAACCCTTGAAGTTGCACATTCACATTGAATGTAACTGTGCCTGTAAATGGGTTATCAATACTTTGTGATATTAGGCGAACATTAGCCATTGAAACAACGCTTGACTCCCAAGTGCAATTTGAGGGTGAACCAGAATCAAAATAAAAGTTATCTGCTGCGTTTGGTGAAATACCACCAATCCAATTTGAAAGTTGAGCTCCACCAGAGGTTGCAGACCAATTTTGAAATTTAGAAGCCAAGGAATCAGTAAGGCCGTTCCAATAGTAGTCAGCCATTTAGATCACTCTTGCCTTGTCTTTGAACTATCCACTACAAATGCCGCAGCGTTAGGTTCAGCAATCAAGGTCTTTAGGTCAGCCGCCCGAAGTTGGAATTGCTCAAGTTGCCGTCTAAATCTATCGTCAGTTCCTTGCCTTGCTTCTGGCATAGTATGTGCAGGTAATGTATTAATTAGAACTACCAGAACATCAGCACACACAGCAGCTTTGATGTATTCCTCTTTGTTTGCGGTAGTTACTTGATGATCTACACCTACACCATAAGAGTTGGTTCGTGCAATCTTATCAGCCTCATTGGTTCTCATGGTGATGTATTCGGTGATAGCACCTTCGACAAGGTTTGCAGGTCGATTAAGTAAATCTCTGATCTGTGAGCTTGTAACTACCATCATTCTTCCTCTGTTATATCCTGTGGTTCAAGAATCGCTACACCATCCCAAGGTAGGTGTGTCCTTGCTATAATCATAACTTTCTGCGATTTAATAATTTTTTCAGCAAACTTAGAATTAGGAATGTATGTCATAACTCCTTGCTCAAGTAAGTTAGCAGGGTGTGAAGGTTCTGGGTGTGGTTTGAATAAACGAACTATCCAACCTTTACCACCAAGCCATGAAAGACGGCTGGTTAAGTTTTCGATTGTTGGGTTCTCTGGGATCGGGATTTCCTTATCTCGGAGTTCCTTAACCAATGCTGCTTTACTCGCTTTCCTCGTCATTGTCTTCACCATCTTCACTATCACTTAACTTGGCGATTAAATCAGCCTTCTTTCCTTTTGGATCAAGGCCACGTTCCTCACACAAAGCACGAAGCTCTGCTACTTTGAGAATTGAAAGGTCAATGGTTTCATCAACCACTTCGACAACGGGTTCTGGTAAAGCTTCAACAGGTTCAGCACGAAGGATTCTCCCTCGCTTTGTCTTGTTGAGTAAATCAACCCTGCGAACCATCGGGGATCAACCCCTGCTCAAATCACGCCAGTGATCTTAGCGATTCTGTTTGAGGTTGCGCCCAAAGCTCCGTCTTGGTGTCTGTGAACAATTGTTCCCATGTAAGAGGTTAGCAAGTAGGAGTAGCCAACACCTTCAATTCTGGTGATTTCAGTTTCCATATAACCTGGTCCGTTGTATTGGAAGAACTCTGCTGTCTGTGCGCCAGGGATTAGCATAATTGCATCATTGTTACCCATAGCAGCTGTGTCTCTGGTGTAAAGGATTGTTAGGTTAGCGATCCTTCCTAAGTGGGTTTCCAGAGATTCAATTACATTTCCATAAAGAGAGGTGTTTAACAAAGTGCTTCGGCAAGTTGTAGGTAGGATAAGAGCTAGTCCTTCATCACCTGTTACTCTTGCGTTAGCGAAGATTTTATCCATTGTTAGTAAAACATCGTGCTCTGCATCGTTTGTGGTGTTAGTCCAAGCGTTGTTTGTTACTGCTTGACTTTGACCTGCACCTGCGTATAGGTTTGTTAGAATGTGGTTGTCAATGGTTGAAGCCCTTGCAGTTACGATAGCAAGTTGTTGTCTATCCATTGTTTCAAATCTTTCGCCTCGTAGTCTTACAGAGTCAAGGAAAACAGTTCTTCCTTGACCTTTCTCCAGAGATACAGTGTAGTTAGCTGTTCCAATGTTAGTAGGATCAACTACTGCGTTGTCATCAATTGGGAAGGTAAAGCTGCCTTGTGCTCCTGTGTACCACTTGTAAGTCATCCAAGGAACAGTTCTAAGTCCTACGACTTTTGTTCCTACTGCAATAGTAGTGGATTGAAGTTGAATGAAATCACGCAAAGTCTGTTGTAATACAGAGTCTTGCTTTGTAAATGGTCCGTCAGCAGGGGTAGTTGCTGCGTCTGCTTTTACATTTTGTCCGAGTATTTGGTTTAAGTTTAGTGTAGCCATATCATTCATCTCCTATCAGTTTGTTTGTTTTGTATTTACTGCGTATAATGTTCCGGTAGCAGTAGTTACCTGTGGTCCCAGATAATGTCCGAGTATCTTCTCCGAACTTGATTGAGTTTTTGTAGCGACTCCAGCACTTACATACAGAAGTTGTCCAGCCGCCCATGCTTCACCATTAGCTGCCAAAACATACATCATACCACCGACAGGCATACAAGTGATTGTTGCTCCAGCTGCGTCAAGTGTTCCTTCTGCATCTCTGGAGGATTCATCAAGTGCAATAAAGAAGCAAGCATCATCAACTGCTGTTAGATCAACAGTTCCAGCTCCGGTTGTTGCATCATAGTTTAGTAATGCGCCTTTGCCTGGTGTTACACCATCTTTTACTATCATAGTTCTTAGGTTGCTTGGGAAGTCTGCCATCTTAAATCATCTCCTTAATATCATCAAACATTGGAGCTCTTAACTCCACATCAACAGAGGAAAGGTTGCCATTCCAAGCGGAAGCCCATGCGTTCCATGCCTTGCCGTAAATTTCCTTGTCGGATTCAATTCTTTCACCGTTAAGGAAGTTGGCTACAACTTCTTTCTTCTCTGGAGTTTCGCTGGCCTCAACAACAGATTCTTGAGCAGCTGGTGTTGCAGGTATCATTTCTTTTGGTGCAGGTCGGGATGCTTCCCAAGATGCAATTACTCTTTCAAGCATTTCACTTGAAAACTCATCAACACCAGCAAGACCCATTTCAGTTGCTTTAGAAACTAGCTCAATACGGCTTGCTTCTTTTGCTTCTGCTTCTGCCTTTTCAAAAGCTGCTATCTTGGCTTCAGCCAATACAAGTGCTTCCTTCAAGGCCAGTTCTTCTTCGCTGGCTTGGATTGTAATTTCTTCTTCGGACATTGTTCGTATCTCCTTTGGTTGATTAACGCTATCACCCTTGCGATATATCAATGGTGGGGTTTGTTCCGAGGCTTCAATTTCTAACTGGACTCTTTCGGCAGATTCTATTTTAGCCTCGCTATACGCTGGTTTGTGAACGATAGCAAGATGGTCGAAGTCAAAGTCCGATTCAAATGTCATTTTCATGCGACCCTTTTCATCTTCTTCGGTAGCAATAGGAATACCTGTGCCTCCGATTGAAACACCATAGCCAGCACGAAGCCATAGTCCAGACTCAAGAGCCGAAAATAGTTCTTCACGATATACTTCGCCTGTAAAACGAACTTTGTATTTATCATCTTCTTCTTCTTCATACTTAGCTTCGGTAACGATACCAACTACGGCTTCATCAACACCGCCTGTCATGTTACGAGTAAAACGACCACCTTTTGTAGCAGGGTGATTCAAAGTGATGTCAGCTCCAATCATCTTATCCTTTAGCTCTTTAGCACCAGCCTTAGTGATCTGCCAGTTGTTTTTGTTATAGCCGGAGGTAAATGCAACACCAGACATACGAATCACAGACATACCAGATGATGCCTCAACAATGACGCTAACATCATCAATGTCAAGCTCACAAGTTACTGCTACACATTCGCCAGCGATTGCTTCAAACCCTGGAGGACATTCATTTTCACAAGAAGCGGTCTTTTCCTCTTCTTCTTCATCCTCATACATACCTTCAATATCTTCTTCTTTGATGTAGGCTTCTTTTTCCTGTGTCTTTTCCTCATACTCTTTCATTCCAGAGCAGGGCATAAACAGGGTTTCACCTTCATGTCGGTGAGTATGAACAGTATCACAACCAAGTTCTCTTGCTCGCTTCATAGCCTCTTGGGGAGTTTTGAATACATCTTGGGTAGCTGCGCCCACAGTTTCACCGCATCCACCACCACAACCACAGTCAGTCATAGTAAATCCAACCCTCCCACGATTCTTCAATGCTTCCTTCAACCTTTGACCCGCCTCGCCATTGATAACAAGACCAGTATCGAGCTTTCCATTTTGGGCCAGGGTTGTCGCAGTTATGACGAGAACGGAAGTTCTTTCGCCTTTGTGGATCATCACGCCTAATCTCCATGTTAGGATCGCCAAAGCGCACTATGACAACATTACCTTTCTCATTCTTAGTATAGACACCGAACTTCTTTGAGTTGCCTTTAGGCATACGGAAGGGCTTATTGAGAGTTACTTTACGACCTTGATACTCCGCAGCTTCAAATGCAAAGTCCAGTTCAAATGGTATCTCTTCCGAAGCCGATGATGCCTTCTTAGCTCTTGGGTGTCCTCTGGGGAGTAGGTCATTGTCTTGCTTGTAGTTTGGATTAGAAGGTCGCCCATTCCTTAGTAAGTATAGAAATGCCTTGACTCTTGCTATACCCCACCCACTACGATTCATGTTGGGTGCATGAGATCGTGAGAATGCGCCTGTGCCTCTTCTAAAGACAGACATAAGACGACCCATTGTTGCCTTGCTGCCTTTTCCTTTGGCGTTATGCTTTCGCATAAGTTCTCTAATTCTAGCTCTCGTTCCTTCGCTTGTCTTGATATTTTTGTTAGGCTTCTTAGCAGAACCTGGTTTGTTTCGCTTTGAGCCTTTTCTGCGCTCACTTGGTTTGGCAGGGGTCTTTCGTGGGTCATTCTTGCCTGGTCGCCCATACTGTAAAGCTTCAACAGTTTCAAAGTCAATAACGACAGAACCAAGTTTAGACGCTTCAATTATTGTGTCGAGCTGGCTGCTCGCTTGAACAGAGTCATTGACCGTAGCCAAATAGTCATCGTCTGTTCCGATCATGCCCGACATACCATCTCCAACCTCGGAGGGTCTATCACCTTTTTTGGGGTCAAGAGCGTATTCTGCTGATTTGTCAGCGTATGAATTGCATACGGCATAGCGTTGATCTCTCTCTGGGTATTGACTTGTCATTTTATCATCGGCCATGCAACGACTCAAAAAAGAATCACGGCTCTCATTAGGTGTAGGTTCGGGCATAATATCAGCTCATTGGTACAGTTATTGTGTCGGCATCGTCTTGATCCCAAGTTCCATCACGCTCAACCCAAATAACAAGAAATACTTCGTATGTCCTTGCTACTTCAAGGTCAGTAAAGGTTTGGTTGGCGATAGCAGGGGATTGGCCGTTGAGGTTGAATGCTCTTGTTTCGTATGCAATAGACGAATTGTTGAATACGATGTAAATGTCAATCTCAACGTAGCGTATCTCTTCGCACGACCAATCAGCATCCCAGAATACGGTAATGTTTGCTAATGATGAGTTGTTGGTGTTGTTGTAGGCTACGGAGTATGAGCTGTTGTAAAACGATGCTGAACCTTCGCATGGTGGTTCTTGGTCTTCAATATCCAAAGCCCAAAAGTTCATCTCCCACTTTTCTTGTCCTTCAACGACTGCTCGAATCTTGGGAGTCCATGTCCCTTCGGGCATATCATCAAAGGTATGGCTTACGTCGTGGTCGGTATCACCTTCGAGTAAGAAGTGTTTGGTGTATGCTGGTGGTTCGCCTTGCTTAAAGAGTTGAATTGACACATCAATAGTGAAGTCGTCACAGTCAGTTGGCACTACTTTGAATCCGACAATCATAACATCGGAGCTTGGGTCATTGTTGAGG
>WLWF01001530.1_pt1 | contig 18637 bp, 29 predicted proteins | sample 6718331 | NCBI WGS metagenome assembly WLWF01 (sample SAMN12718692, study PRJNA515312) | sponge metagenome | isolation source: marine sponge | host: Mycale hentscheli | place: New Zealand: South Island, Marlborough, Capsize Point | collected 2003-05-01
GCATCTATTGCAGGTACATCTTTAAGAAATATTTTACTTAAAATGCAAGACCCAAACTCTGATTTGGTAAAGTCTTTTGGTAAAACTATACATTCATTAGATGACTTAGTTCCTGCTCTAAAAAAGTTTTCTGATGAAGGTGGTGATTTGGCTAAAATTATGGAGGTTGTAGATTTAAGACAAGCTGCAGCTTTTGAGCAAATGATTACAAGTAAAGAAAGGACTGTAGAACTAAGAAATGAATTAAGATTAGCTTCTGGTGCTGCACAAGCAATGGCAGAAATTGTAGGTGATACTTTAGAAGGTGCTTTTAAAAGATTAAACTCTGCCATGCAAGGTTTAATGATAAATCTTAGTGAGTCATTTATAGGAAGATCATTACAAAACGTAGTAGACAGATTTGCAGGTTTAGTAAATGTAGTAAGTGATTTTATAGATATACCAGTATCAGAAACTTTAGCACAGCAAAGAGCAGAGCTTAATATTTTAGTTGGAAGACTAACTGATGTAAATATACAAGAAAAAGAAAGAAATAAATTGCTTGGTGAAATACAAGTTAAATATCCTGATTTTTTAGACAACTTAGATACTGAAAAAGTAACTACAACTCAATTAAGAGATAGATTAAGAGAGCTTAATGTAACATTAAAAAACAGAATTTTATTACAAAGAGAAGTTGAAAAAGCACAAAAAGCAAAAGAAAAAGCCGATAAAGCTGTTAATAAAGAAATAGATAAGGAAGAAAAGTTTTTAGGCAGATTAAATAAAATTACAGAAAAATATAACATTACTTTACAGGAGGGATTAACTTTTCAACAGCAATACGAAACAGTTATTAAACAATTGCAGTTAGATTATAATGGCTTTGGTAGAGTTTTAGACCCTGTTTTAAATCAATCTATATTATTAAAAGATGCTTTTTTAGGATTAACTAATGCTCAAAGAAGTGCAACAAAAAGCACTAAAGAATATGCTGATGCAGAACAAGATGTTGTTGATTTAGAAAAAGAATTAGGTTTACAAGTTGAATCTAACACGACATCTATAGAAAAAAACACAGATGCAACTAAAAAGAATAAAAAATCAAAGCTTGCAGTTGTAGAAACAACTACTGAAGAAATAGATTTAGAGAAAAAGTTAAGAAAAGAACGAAAAGATGCAATAGATGATATTGATGATTTAGGTGATGCTTTAATACAACTTGCAGGTGAAAATAAAAAATTAAATAAAGTTAGAGAAATTGGTGTGGCTATAACACAAGCTGCAGCAGCAGCAGAATCTGTTTTAAGAATACAAGAAATATTTGCTAAGATTAGCAAGGGAGAATTAACTCTTGCTACCTTATTAGGTAATAAAGCAAAAGTAGCTAATGTTGCTGCAACAACTGCTGAAACTGTTGCTACTGGTGCTAATACTGTAGCCACAACAGCTAATACTGTAGTTGAAACTGCTAGTATTGTTCCTAAAGTAGCTTCTGGTGCAGCAAGTCAAACTAAATTACCATTTCCAATAAACTTAATAGCAGTAGCTGCAACTTTAGCTTTATTGTCAAGAATTATGAAAAGTTTTGGTGATGGTGGTGTAATTGATACATTTGCTAATGGTGGTATGGTTCATGGTAAATCTCATGCACAAGGTGGTGAGAAGTTTGCAGTAGGTGGTAGAGTAGTAGAGTTAGAAGGTGGTGAAGCAGTTATAAATAAACGTAGTACATCTATGTTTAGAAATCAACTATCTGCAATGAATGCAGCAGGTGGTGGTGTGAAGTTTGCTGATGGTGGTTTAATGAATATGCCATCGTTTGCACAATCACAATTTAGTGCAACAAGTCAAGCAGGTATGATGGGTGCAATAGGACAAGGAGGAAGAGTAGTAGTAGTAGAATCAGATATTTCTACTGTACAAAATACTGTTTCAGTTATAGAAGCTGAAGCAACAATTTAAAATTAAACAAATGTTTGTTAATAAAAAAACAAAGTTAGAAAGATTATCTATTTGTAAAAAATGTACTTTTTACAGAAATTTTCTGATGCTTAAAAAACCAGTAATAAATTGGGGATCAAGATGTGCTAAATGTTCTTGTTTCTTAGATGCAAAGACATCTCTCTCTGCAGACTGGTATGGTAAGTGTCCAGAAGGCAAATGGTAATTAAAATAACAATATGAATTTACAAGAAATAGCTAAATCTGTTGATAAGACAGACAGAGAGCTTATAATAAAAGCTGTTGAAGAAAACAGAGTTTACAATGCTAATTTTAGCAGACACAAAGTAGATAGTCTAAATAATATGTATAGTTTGTGGCATAAATATTTTCCTGCACAAAAACAAGACATTAATTGTTCATCATGTAGAAATGCTGTTGTAAAGTTCTGGAATACAATGTGTGAGGTATGGCTAACAGAAAACACTAAGAAAAAAAAGAATGTCAAAAAGACAAAATAAAGTAGATGTAGTTTTTGATTACTTGGAGTTATTAGATATTGAAATTTTTAAAAGGTTCGGTGAAACTGCTACACCTAAAGATATTTTAAAACACTTAGTAGAAAGGGGTATGGTAGAACCTAAACGACTAAGAAACTATATGATTATAGCTGACTTTGACAGAAGGTTATCTTTTAATAAAGGTAACAGGACACACACCTTTATGGACTTATCACATAAATATAAGATAAGTGAAAGTCAAGCACAAAATATAGTGTATAAATACAGAAAAAAATCAAGAGCATCTGAGAATATCTCTTACTAAAAGTTTTTTCCACAAATTAGGTAGATAAAGTGTCAATTAGATTCTAATTTTGCAGGTATGAATAAGAAATGGTTTAATATACAAGGAAAAGCAACAGATGCTGTTGCAGAGGTTTACATCTTTGATGAAATTGGTGCTTATGGTATTACTGCACAAGACTTTATTTCTGAGATGAAAGAGTACAAAGATACTCCTGTTAATTTACGAATCAACTGTATTGGTGGTGATGTATTTGATGGGATGGCTATGTACAATATAATAAAAAAGAGAGAAGCAAAAACTACTGCTTATATTGAGGGTATAGCTGCAAGTATGGGTAGTGTTATTGCATTAGCTGCTGATGAGGTTGTCATGGCTGAAAATTCTCTTTTTATGATACACAATGCTTGGGGTGGTGCAATGGGTGAAGCTGAAGATATGAGAAAGACTGCATCTATCTTAGAAAAGATTAGTGGTGAAATTGCTAATATTTATGAGAGAAAAACAAGATTGTCGTTAAATAGAATTGTTGAAATGATGGATAAAGAAACTTGGTTAAATGCTCAAGAAGCATATGAGTTAGGTTTTATTGATCTTATTTCTGATTCTATTAAAGTAGCAGCTAAGTATGATGTTTCTAAATTCAAAAACATTACTACTGAACAAATACATAATAAATTAAATATTAACGTAAATAACAAAAAAATGACTGAAGAGTTAAAAAATTGGTTTAACAACAAAGTTGATGAAATTGTAAACTCTGTAAAAGGAGCTGACAACAAATCAGAAGAGGTTGTAACTGAGGTTAATGTTATGCTTTCAGATAATGAAGAAATATCAAACAAATTATCTTCTTTTGAAGCAAGTGTAACTGACTTAAATGGAAAAATTGTTTCTCTAGAAGAAGAATTAACTTCTACTAAAGGAGAAAACGAAACTCTTTCTACTGAAATAGAAAGATTAAATGCTTTATTGAACAAAGCAGATGCTAAAGGTACTGAAGTAGTTACTGAAGGCGATCCTGCTGTAGTTGAAAATAAAACTGTTGATGCTAATGCAACTTTTTACAATGCAATGGCAGATAGAGTAAGAGCAAAATTTAATAATTAATAATCAAAAAATAAATAAAAATGGCAACAAACGTAGCAAATAATAGTATAGCAGCAACTTATAGTGGTGCTAACTTAAACGAAATCTTTTATGAGCCAGTATTTAGAAGTGATGATTTAATGCAAAACTACAGAGTTATCCCTAATGTTAAGCATAAAATGAATGTATACACTTCTGCTGCTCTAACAAAAATAGTAAGACCTTATACTGCTTGTTCTTCTTCAAGTGATAGTGGTGATGGTTCTGGTCAAGTAGATTTTAATATTGATGATAAAGTAATTACTGCAGGAAGATGTAGAGTAGCTTTAGAGCAATGTACTGATGAGTTCTTTGGAACTTACATTGAAGAAATGTACAAAAGTGGTGTAGATGTAATGAACTTAGAAGGTACTCAATTAGCTGATGCAATTGTAAATCGTGCAGTTAAAGGTATTGGACAAGATGTAGTAAGATTAGCTTGGGGTGGTGATACTACTGCAGCAGCAAATTCTGGTTACAAAGCATTTGATGGATGGATGAAATTAATGGCAACTTCAGGTATATTAGCAGCTAGAACTTTAAAAGGAGGTAATGAAGCAGCTCCTTTAGCAGGTGAAGCAATTGGTCTTTTAAGAGATATGTATGATACAGCTCCTGCAGCTTTACAACAAATAGCTTCTTCTGATAAGAAGTTCTTTGTAACTCCAAAAATCTTTAATGCTTACTTAGCAAACTTAGAAGGTTCTTCTGCAGATTTAGCTATTGTAAACACAGTTGAAGGTTACACTAGAGTTAGCTTTAGAGGTGTTCAAGTAATTCCAATGTACGAGTGGGACACTATCTTAGCTGACCTTGATCCTGCAATGTTTACTCACACACCATCAGGTGGTAGTGCAACTCAATACAGTAATGGAGCTTGTTATGTAGCTACTGAAAACCTAATTATTGGTTCAGATGTTACAGACCCAGAAGGTTCATTTAAAGTATTCTATGATGATTTAGAAGAAAAAATGTACTTTAGAGGTTACTTTAAGTTAGGTGTACAATACTTATATGACTCTCTTGTTCAATGGGGATTGATTGTATAGTAATAACAATAATGTAATATAGAGAGAGTGTAAAAGCTCTCTCTACTTTACCTTTTAATAATTTATAAAAAAAAATAATATGGCAATAGATAAAGGTATAGCAATTGGTTGTGCTGATGTACAAGCATCAGGAGGTATAAAACACATATTACTTAGATCATGGGCAACAGGAGATAGTGTATCATATGCTAATGGAGCAGGTCTGCATGGCATTTCTTCATTAACAGATACTGGAGGTAGCACAGCAACTTGGTATTTATATGAGTTTAAAACTGAAACTCCTGCATTAACTATAAATGCAACTAAAGAAAATGGTTCTACATCATTTGAATGTGGCTTATCATTTATGTTACCAAAAATGGATTCTGATAAATTTCATGAATTACAAACAATGATAGATTCTTGTTTAATGGCAATTGCTGTTGATACCAATGGAGAAGCATTTGTTTTAGGAGTAAGCGAAAAATATCAAAATGAAGCAGTAAACTCAAGAAATCAAACTTTCTTAAATCTTAGTGGTTTTGAAGGTGGAACTGGAGCAGCTTATACAGATGATAATGGATTAACAGTAAGTTTAATGGCAAAACAATATGAATTACCTAGAGTTTATTCTGGAACTATTGCTTACTACACATCAAACAACCAAGCAACAACTAATTAATAATTTTAAAAATAAAATAATATGGCAATAGAAAGTGGATTAGCAATAGGTTGTTCAGACTTACAGTCAGCAGGTGGTATAAAAAATGTTTTAATAAGAGAATGGAATCAACCAAGTGGTACAGATACTGTAACATTTGACCATACATCTGGTAATTTTAAATGCACAGTAATAAAAAATTCAGCAGGAACTGCTACAGAAGCAGACTGGGGGGTATATGAAAGTCAAATTGAAAGGTCATCTTTAACTGTAACTGGAACAAATGAAAATAAAAACTTTACAACATATGAATGTGTGTTGTCTTTGTTTTTACCTAAAATTGATGCAACAAAACTATTAAGATTGCAAGAATTAACTGGTAAGTGTTTAATGGTTTTAGTGGTAGATTCAAATACTACTTTACCTCTTAGTGGTGTTGCACCTGTTGTTGGTGCAAGTCAAGCATTGTTAATAGGAGCAAGTTCAAAATTTTCTAACTTAGATGATAAAGCTAGAAGTCAAACTTGGGCAAGAATTGCATCTATAGAGGGTGGTACTGGAGCAGCTTTTTCTGATGAAGATGGTGTTACTTTAAATATTACTTGTACACAGTATGAATTACCAAACCCATACATTCCTGCAGGTACAGGAACAACTGATGGTATAAGAATTGGTACTACAGGATTAACTGCAACAACAACATAGTAGATAATAGTAAAGATATACAAAATAGGTTTAACGAAAGTTTGTAATTCCTATTAGTATCTTTTAATATGTGTGATTGTAATAAAAATATTGTAGATTTATCACACACAAAAATATATACAATTATGGCAACATATAAAGGCAAATTAACATCTGGTAAAACTTATTATAATACAGATAATTATATTGATTGGGCAAATACTACACAAGAGGAATTAGCTTATGCTTACGAACATGGTGGTTTAAATAATTTAATAGAAAAACTAACAAAAACAAAAGATGAGTCAGAAAAAACAAGCAAGAAAAAGTCAAGTAAGAAAGCAGACTCAACAAAAGAGTAATACTTTTGAGTTTGGTGTTTTTGATTTAGCAGTACCACAAAACGTAGAAGAACCACAAGATATATCAAAGGTACTTACTAAGTACATACCTTTTGGTAACAACAATTTATTTCCACAATATTTAGCAGAGCTTAAACGTAAGTCATCTACACATAGAAGTGTACTTGCTCAAAAGACTGTATTTACAAGTGGTGCTAAGTTTGTTACAAGCAATCAAGAAATACAAGCATACATAAAAGATGTAAATGCTAACAAAGAAACTTTAAGACAAGTTTATAAGAAATTAGCTGATGACTATTACACTTTTGGAAATGCCTATGTAGAAGGCGTTTTATATGATGGTGGGGTAAACCTATACCATATAGATGCAACTACTGTTAGAATGGCTAAAAACAAGAAAGAAGTATATGTACACCCAGATTGGGCAAAGTACAATACTATGAAAGACAAAACACAGACTATACCTCTATATCCAAATGTAAAAGGTAAAAGATTTGTGATGCATTTTAAAGATTACGAACCAACATTTACTTACTATGGCTTACCTGACTATGTTGCTGCATTGGATCACATCGCAGTTGATTACGAAATCGGCAAGTGGAATCATACAAAATTCCAAAATGGTTTTCAGCCATCTGCAATCGTTGAAATCTCTGGTGATATGGGTGAAGCAGAAGCGAAAAAACTGGTTAAAGAAGCACAGAAAAAGTTTGTTGGAGAAGGAAACAATGGAAAAATAATGTTTATTGTAAAGAATGGAGATACTTCACCTGCGAATGTTTCTATTATAAAAGATGACCAAGATGGTAGTTGGTTAGATTTACAAAAGATTACTGACCAAAATATTATTACTGCACATAGATGGCAACCTGCACTTGCAGGTATTGTTAGTTCTGGTAAGATGAACAACACAGGTAGTGAGATTAGAATTGCTTACGATATGGCAATGACAACTGTAATTAAAGATACTTCTGATTTAATTTTAGATGGTATAAAAGACATACTAAATAAAGAGATGGGTTTTATCTCAGAAGAATTATTAATACAATACGAGCCACCTGTATCATTTGCTACTCAGCTTGATCCTACTAAGATACTTACTATAAATGAGCAGAGAAAAATGTTAGATGAAGATTTCCCAATGCTAGAAGAGGGTAATATGTTCTTGACAGATAGAGAGCAAATTATTGTTACAAGAGATGATGACCAAGATGGTATTGGAGATAGTGAAAGCGAATTACAAGTAACTGAAGTAGAATCACAAAACGAAGAACAATAATATGGCAAACGTAAATCAATATATACCTTTAGTAAGTGCAGGAGAAGTTATCAGTAATAGCTTTACAAATGCTAATACAGACCCTGCTTTAATATCTAATAATACTATTCTGCTTACAGAATTAGCACATTTAAAACCTGCTTTAGGTAAAAAGTTTTACGAAGAAATAAAGACTCAGCATAACAATGGTACATTAACTGTTGCTAACCAAACCTTAATGGATGATTTTCTTACAAGATGTTTATGTTGGTTTGTAAGATTTGAAGTTATAAACGAGGTGCAAAGCAATAGTAGTAGTATGGGTATTGTACACAATGTAGATGAGTTTGCTACTATAGTAGACCCTTCAGAGCTAAATTCATACAAGCAAGACACATATAGAAAGTCTGAGATATATTTAAAAGATATGTTAGACTACATGGAAGATTCTGACCAGAATGGTTTATATCCTACATACGAATCAGATAGACCTGCTAGGGGTTATGCTTACAAGAATCATGGTATAATAATGTATGATAGTATTTATTCACGACCTAGAACGTATAACTATAATAGTTGGAAAGATTTCTGTCCTTGTGATGACTGTTAAAAAATAAAGATATGCCTTGTTACGAATGTGAAAATGGAATGTGGAGATTTGGAGAAACTGGTAGCTGTCAGTATGATTCTAAAGAATCGTGTGAAACTGCCAATAAAGACTATTATGCAAAGACATACAATGACTATCCACAATCAGCAACTAACAATGCTAAGAGAGCAATAAAGTATAAAGAAGAAAATGGTAGTTCTTGTGGTACACAGGTTGGGTGGACAAGAGCTAGACAATTAGCAAGTAGAGAAAGTTTATCAAGAGATACTATAGCTCGTATGGCATCTTTTAAAAGACACGAGCAACACGCTGATGTACCTTATGATGAAGGCTGTGGAGGATTAATGTACGATTGTTGGGGAGGAAAAAGTGGAGTTAATTGGGCAATAAAAAAACTTGACCAAATAGATAGAGAGAAAAATAAATTAGATGATAGGTTTAAAGATTACTTAAATAAATATGGCTGCTAACGAACACAAAAATTTAACAGATGTAAACAGGCACAACCCAAAAGGTTTTGAAACTGCAAATAATGACACACTACTAAGCAAAACAGAAGGTAGTGGCACAAACAACACAGATGGTAGTTTGTTATGGGTAAAGAAAAACCTAATAAAAGTAGATACTTTTAACATAGATGGATATGCTACGTTAGCAAATACTAATTATCATTATGCAACACAGATTCCTGCCGACACAAGCTCATTTATATACAGTTCTAATTATGGTTCAAGTGTTGTTGGTACAACTGCCCTAGACATTGGTAATTTCTTTAAAACTAAATCACTTGTAATGCATAGTGCTTGTAATTTAAACAAAATATATTTATGGGCAAATGCTACTACAGGAGCAACAATAACAGTAGCTTTATGTAAGATGACATTTGTAGCAGGAGATACTGGTGCTATTGATCCAGTATTACTAAATGAATTAACAATAACAGGACAGTCAAGTGAAGATAATTTACAAACAACTAGAAACTTAACTCCAGAAACAAGTTTAGCAGCAGGAGATGTATTATTTGCTATGGTAAAAGCATCAACAGCAGCAACAACATATTTTAAGTTAGGCATACAAGTTGGCTATGACAATTAATAAACAAAATAAAATGAAAGATACAATTGAAGATACGATACAGGTGGGAATGGCAAATGCAGGAGCAATAGGAATATCTTTAGCACAAGTAAACGAGGTACTCACAACAGTATCTTTAATTATTGCAATAGGATTCTCAATTTATAAATTTACAAAAACAAACAAATAATATGGCAAGTACAGTAACAGCAGCAGATATAGTAGTAACAATTACAGAATCGTACACTTTAAATGGTGTAGCATATGGAAACACTATAAATAAAACATACAACGCTAAAGGACAAGTAGATCAAAGAATAATGAATGTGGCTACTACAGAAAAAACTTTATTTAATTGGGGTGCAGCAGATGATGCAGGTACAGGGGTTGCTGCAGATTATGCTTACTTTAGAGTTACTAACTTAGATGACACTAATTTTGTAACATTAAGAGTTTACAATGGTGCAGATAGTTTTTGGTATAAACTTGCAGCAGGTGAAAGTATGATGTTAATGAACAATGAAATGGATGCTGTTGCTGATAGCACAACTTTTGGAGCTTTAGCTGATATTACTTTAGTTGCAGCAAAAGCAGATATAGCAGCTTGTGATGTAGAATTTATTGCAGTAACATCTTAGTATGGCTAAAATAGTTTTTACTTTTAGAAAGACTAAGACTAAGAAACGTAAAGGAGTACATTCTAAAAATTCTAGTAAAAGTCAGAATGGTTACAAGAAACCAAAAAGAGGTCAAGGTAAATAATGACATTTAGCTACTTTAAAAAAAGTGAGTTTACTTGTAAGTGTGGTTGTAAGACTAACTTAATGGACTTAGATTTTATAGAAGATTTAGATAGAGCTAGGTCTTTTAGTAATATTAAATATAAAATAACATCAGGGTACAGATGTCCAAATCACCCCCTGTCAATAAAAAATCCTTCTAGTTCACATATAAAAGGTATTGCTTGTGATATAGAATGTAAAGATAGTTATCAGAGAGCATTAATTTTAGGTGGACTAGCAGAAGCAGGATTTGTAAGAATTGGTTTGAGTAAAGAAGGTGGATTTATCCATGTAGATTCAGATCAAGATAAGGTTCAACCAGTTATCTGGTTGTATTAATTAATAATTAAAATAAATAAAATATGGAAATGTTAAAAAAAATGTTTGACTCAAAAAAGTTTTGGTATGCAGTATCTGCAGTATTTGTTCCATTTGCAGCAGCAAAGCTAGGTCTATCAGAAGCAGAAGTAGAGAAAGTTTACTATGCGATACTTACATTAATTTTAGGTCAGGGAATTGCTGACATTAAAAAATAATGAGTAAGATAGTAGATATGATTACTGGTAGCTTATTAAAACAAGCTATTAACCCTATTACTGAATTGGTTAAATCAGTTTTAGAGTTGTTTAAAGACACTAAGGGTAAGTATTCTTCTAAGAGAACAATAAGTGGTGTGTTAGTTATAGCTGCTAGTGCAGATATATCGTTAAATGGTATTACACTTATGAATTTGGGTTTAAGTTTTTTAGCAGTCTTACCATTACTGTTTTCAGTATTTGAAAAAAATTGTGAAAAGTGTAATTGTAATTTAAAAAATTAGTTACATTTGTGCTTCTATCAACCTTTCTGGTTGGATAATTGTTTTTAGTTTCAAGAGTGGGGTGTTAATAACATCCCATTTTTGTTTTAGAAGCACCTAATATTTTGCTTACATTTAGCAAAACTAAAAATCAAAAACATGACAAAATTAAAAGGTAAAAGATTAAGACTTTCTGCTGAAGAAGTAGAATTAATAAATGAATCTAGGGGTATAGATGTAGAAAACATCAATGGTAATACAGCTTTAGAGCTACATTTAAAAGAACGAGGTATTAATAAAGAAGATGTTGTTAGTGTCAAGCATTGGCAAAACATGGGTGGAGAACTTAGATTCTCTATAGTTACAAAACAAGAGTATGGTTTAGATGAAGAACAAATATTAGATAAGATAAAAAGTCTAATAGAAGATTACTCACCTACCTACAAAAAAATAGATAGAGATTTTAATAATGATCACTTACTTGTTATCAATCCTGCCGACATACACATTGGTAAATATGCTAAAGAATTAGAAACAGGTAATGGATATGACTGTGAAACTGCTGTAGAGAGGGTTTTAGAGGGCATACAGGGACTTTTAGAGAAGTCAGCAGGGTTTGGTATAGAAAAGGTATTATTTTGCATAGGAAACGATATTTTACATATTGATAATGTATACAACCAAACTACTGCAGGTACAAGACAAGATGTAGATGGTAAATGGTGGGAGCATTTTGAGGTTGCTCTTATGTTATATGTAAAGTGTATAGAAATGCTTAGACATATTGCACCAGTAGATGTGTTACACAGTATGAGTAATCACGATTATCAGTCAGGTTTTCACTTAGCTCATGCATTAAAGAGTTGGTTTAGAAAAGATGATGATATAGATTTTGACATTAGTGTAGCACACAGAAAATACTACCAGTATGGTAGTAATCTAATTGGCTTGGAGCATGGTGATGGTGCTAAGATGGTTAATCTACCTCTGCTTATGGCACAAGAAAGACCTAAGATGTGGGCAGACACTACACATAGGTATTTTTACTTACATCATTTGCATCACAAGGTTAAGCACAAGTGGTTAGATGCTAAAGATTATGTTGGTGTTACTGTAGAATATCTTAGAAGTCCATCAGGCACAGACAGTTGGCATAGTCGTAAAGGTTTTACTGGTGTTCCTAAAGCTGTAGAGGGGTTTTTACATGAGAAAACATCTGGTCAAGTAGCAAGAATCACACATTATTTTTAAAATATTGTTAAAAAAGTTTGGTAGTCTAATTCAATTTTATAATTTTGCTTATTATTAACTAAAAATAAATATAATGAGTAGAAATAAAAAAAACGATTTACAAAATCAAGAACCACAAATTAAAGAAACTAGAAAGGAAGCACTAACAAGACTATTTTTAGAAAATGGTTTAGTAAAAGAAGATGTGCATAAAGACCCAAGAGGTTTTGTTATTATAACAAGATCAGGCATAGATAAAATTGTAAGCAAACAAGGTATTACTGTTGCATACGAACCTTTATTGTTAGAATTAAAAAAGGACAATATTAATGTTGTTATTAGAGCTGCTGCATCAATGCAGAGCAAAAATAATAAACCAATTAACATGATGTCTTTTGGTGAAGCATCTGATAATAATTTAATGGGTGGTGCAAAAAAGTTTCCAGTTGCTATGGCAGAAAAGAGAGCCATGAGTCGTGTAGTACTTAAGATAGCAGGGTTCTATGAGCAAGGAGTCTTTGGTCAAGATGAGATGGTAGATTAGTGAACGATGATTGGTTAGATGAGGTTCTTGATGGTAAGCCATCTGAGATAACATTATTTCAAATGGCTACCATTGAAACCAGATTACACAGGTCTGCTATACCCTTAGAAGAACAGTCTTATATTATAAATAATTTAGCAAACTTTACAGAACAAGAAGCTGATGATATTATTTTAGATATATTACAAAACCAAGTACCATCAGACCCTAAAGACCAATACAAATTAATGGCTAGAAACGGAATGTTTGATGACAAAGAAATATAAATTTACACATATTAGGGAAGCTCATAATGAATTTGAAGCATTTTTAAGAATTAAAGGAATGTCTACAAGACAGTTTTCTTTTTTACTTGATGTAAGTGAGGTAACTGCTAGAAGATATATACTTGACACAACATTGCTTAGATACTATCACATGAATATTATTGCTACACACTTTAATATGACTGTAAAAGATGTAATAGATATAATAGAATACGATTTAAAATAATAAATATGAACGAAGAAAACAAAACAAAATTAAAATTTAGTCATTACTTTCATGAAGTAATAATTAAAGAATTAGTAAAGAAATTTAATGTTGCCGAAGATGAAATATTTTTAGGATCAAGAAGGAAAAACTTTATACAAGCTAAACGTATGTATATTTTTGTTCTTAAAACAATATTTGATTTAACACTACATGAGATTGGAGATATAACAAATCTGCATCATGCATCTGTACTGTATCACTACAGACAGGTAGAGTTTTACCAAAAAATCTATGTGCTTGACTCAGAGCTTTATAAGAAAATTTTAAGTAGAATAGAAAGTGTAACCTTAGATGAAAAGATTGATGCTTTGGAAAAACAAAACAGAGTAAACAATTTAGAATTAACCAAATTATATAACCTTAAAAAACGTAGAAATGACAAAAGAGAAAAATTATTTGCCTAGTAGTATTAAAGAAATTAAAACTAAATATGGCTCTATGCTTGTAGCTAACTTTAAAATGGATGAGCTTAAAGCAATAGAAAACAAAGGGTGGTGTTCACTTGTAATATGCGAGAGAAAAGAACCATCTGAGAAGGGTGCTACTCACTATGCATATGAGAATACATACGAGCCACCTAAACAAGAAACAGTAGACAATACTGATACTAAAGATGACTTACCATTTTAAATAATATAGAAGGGGGAGTGGCAATTTTGCCTAATCTAAATGGGTGTATAAGAGCACCCTTTAATATTAAATGTTTTGCTCTCCCTTCTTTTTTTAAACTATGAAACAGAAACCAACATACTATGCTATTATATCTGCTGAGGTTAGATATGATAAAAATTTATCAGCTAATGCGAAACTGCTGTATGGTGAGATAACTTGTCTTACTAATGAGAATGGTTTTTGCTTTGCAACTAATAAATATTTTGCTGATCTTTATGACAAGAGTAAAGTAACTATTTCTAAGTGGATAAGCGAATTAGTGTCAAGTGGTTATCTATCAACTAGTTACACATATAAGGAGGGTAGTAAAGAAATTGATAAGAGGTATATAAGTATTCTTAAAGGGGGTATTAAAGAAAACTTAAAGGGGGGTATTAAAGAAAACTTTAAGGATAATAATACAAGTATTAATAATACAAGTATAATAAAAGAAAAAATAATAAAAAGAAAAAATTTTATTGTACCTAAAGTTATTGAGATAAAAGATTATTGTCGTTTAAGGGATAATGCAATTAATGCAGAACAGTTCTATGATTTTTATCAGAGTAAAGGTTGGATGGTTGGTAAGACAAAGATGAAAGACTGGAAAGCTGCAATAAGAAATTGGGAGAGAAACAGAAAAAAAACTGATAAGGGTATGAGTAAAATTCATTCACACTTACAAAAAAATATGAATGTTAAACAAAAACTAAAAGCAAAATATGAATAATATAAATCAAAATTTTATTAATGGAACAATAAAAACTTTGCCAAAAAAATGGACAGAAGAAGATATTGATTTATTAAAAAAATATAAAAACAATAAATTAAGTAATAAATTAATAGCAGATAAGCTAGACAGAAGTGAAACATCAATAAATATAAAATATAAAAGATTAAAAAAAACAAATAACACATATAACGAAAAACACATAAAGCAAAAATATTTGTTAAATGATCTTTTTTTACAAAAAATAAAACCAAAAAATATTTTAGATGTTTATGCAGGTAATTCTTTTTATAAAAAAAACAAATTATGTAAAGATGTAATAATAATTGATAACGATATTAAAACTAAATGTGATTATAATTTAAAAGCAGAAGATTTTTTATATAAATTTAAAAACAAAAAATTTGATTTAGTAGACTTAGACCCTTATGGTAGTGCTTTTGAATGTTTTGATTATGCTTTAAAAATTGCACAAAAAGGTATTATAATTACATTTGGTGAGTTTGGTCATTTAAGATGGAACAGAATAGATTTTGTTGAACATAGATATAATATAAAAACAAAACTTGATTTTATACCAGATAAATTTATAAGCTATATAGAAAAAAGAGCATTAATTTATAATAAAGAAATAAAAGCAGAAATTATAGGACAGTTTAAAAACATTTTAAGAGTATATTTTGTTATAAAAAACAAAAAAAAATCATTATCTGGAAAAAAATATTTTAAAAACTAATAAATATGAAACTAATTAAAACAATGAATAGAGGTGAATTGGTTATAGGATCAATTGATATATTAAGTAAAACCTACATAGAGTTAGGACAGCATAACGTAGAAGAAGAAACATTAGAAGTATTGGCTGAAAGTTTAGCTGATGATTTACTAAGAGTATACAAAAACTTTTATTTTGATGATGCTAAAAATGCTTTTAGTTTAGGTGTGAGAGGACAACACAATGGCGATTTTATACATCTTAATGTACCAACATACATGAAGTGGTTAAGAAGCCACAAGCAATTGATATGGGATGCTAGAGCAAAGGTAGATCAAGGAGCAGACCCAAGAAGTGTTTTACATTACAGACCAGAACCAAAACAATTAACAAATAATTCTTAATAACTATATTTTGTAAAAAATTAAGTTTAAAAAAAAATATTATGTTTGTAAAAACAAAAAGACAATGACTGGTAAAAGTAAATATTATTACGAGTTTGATAGAAACTCAACATCAAGTACAATAAACCCTAAAATGAAAATGAGTAAGGAAGAATTAGGTATAGAAGAAAAACACATAACAAGAACTGGTGGTTTATTTCCAACTGGTGTTAGGTCTATGGATGTAAAGCAAGACAACAGAGTTCCTGACTACTACAAAGGTAAGAATGGCTATGAAGCTAGAATGGTATGTGATAATTTTGATTTACCATATCACCTTGCTACTGCTACAACTTACATTTTACGAAGTTATCACAAACATGATACTCCAGTAGATTGTCTACAGAAAGCTATAGCTCATTTACAATTTGAGTTAGAAAAAATTAATCGTAATGCAAAAGCCAATCTTTAGAGTATTTGTAAAATACAATATTAGGAATAAAGGTAAAGCTAATAGAGGTAAGAATGGTGTTATAGATACATTTGCATTAACAGACAATATAAAAACGATAGAGAAAGATGAAGAGATACATAATCGCATCTGCTATCTAAACAAAAAAAAATTAGATAAAGTAGTAATAACAATAACAGATGTTGAGGTAGAAGATCAGTATGGGTTTACAACAGATAGATTTTAATTATGCCTAAAATAAGAAAAATAAGAACATCAGATAGAAAGGATAACAGAGGTGGTGGTTATTCTAAAAGAAAGTTTACCTTCCAAGAAGCAGAGGGGATAAGGGGGGAGTACCATAGGGGGGGTATATCAGTTTCAGCACTTGCTCGTAAATACGAAGTATCACAACCCCTCATGTACCAACTAATCAAAGGTACAACCTACAATGAATAAAGAAGCAACAGTACAGTCTGCATTTTGTACATATATTAAGTTGCAATACCCTACTCTTAGATACTGTGCCAGTTTAGGTGGTATAAGAACCTCTATGAAACAAGCTATACTTGCTAAAAAGACTGGCTATGTCAAGGGTTTTCCTGATATGCAGATACTAAAAACTAACTCACATTATTCAGGACTATTTATAGAAGTCAAAGCAGATAAGAAATGCTACCCATCTAAACATCAGAAGGAATGGATAGAAGATTTAAACAACGAAGGGTACTATGCTGTTGTTTGCAAAGGTCTTGATGACTGCATTGAAACTTTAGAATGGTACATGAAACTGCTGTGAAACTGCTGTGAAACTGCTAGGTATTTTGCATAGGGTATTTTGACCATGATTTTTCTAAATCACTTATTATCATACACTTATATTTTCTGACATATTGTCTTATTAACATTTTTATAAAACTAATGTTGATTATTAAATATTTTTTTATACATTTGTCAAAAAAAACAATCAAAAACAATTAAATATGAATTCAACAGATAGAGAAAACTTATTAAGTCAAATTAGCAAATTACAAAAACAATTAACAAAATTAGAAGAAAGCGAATTAAAAGACATATCGTGGGGAACGTTAAATAATTCAGACTTTAAAGCAGGAGCAGAAAAGCTAAATGCTCAATATGCTAAAATTAAATCAAATTATTTAGGATGGTATAGAAATCAAGATGGGGTAAGAGGAAATATACCGAGTTGTGAATTAGAATTAACACATATACCATTATCATTAAAACAAGGATTTTTAAATCCTCAAAGTGTAGCAGATACATTAACATTAGAATTAAATTCAACTCTACCATTAAAAAGTGATTCAACAGATGATAAACAATTAGTTCAAGTTAGATCTAATCAATTCAATTCAAATTATAATATTGTATTACTACCATTAGCGCAAAAATTCAATCAATTTCAATTTAACGGAAATATGAATATATCAACAACAGCAAATTTATTTACAGAAAATTATTTAAATGGAGTAGAAGGAGAAATACACCCTATATATCAAAATTTATATGTAGAAAATCCATATAGATATAAATATGGAGTTAATTTAATTCAAGATACAGATACATATAGATTAAATGAAGAACCCGATGATACATTAACAGATACAGCAGATCCATTTTTTGGAAATAACTTTTTCGCACCTAATACTCATACATTTACTGGTGATTATCCGGTTTTTTTATATTCATATTATAGAGAAACACCCGATGTTGGAGGAAATCCAAATAATATAAATGATTATCAATATTACATGCCTTATGAAACTTCGGGACAAGATGGAGGGACCGCTTCAACATTACAAATTAAAACAACTAAAAAAATACAAAGTAATATTAAATTTCATAGATTATATAGATTACAACAAACAGTTCAAGGTAATTCAAGAATGTTAAGTTTTACAAATGGTAAATTTCAAGTTGTAAATGCTGGAACTCAACAACAAGTAGTAAATTATCCTACTGTATTTTGGAATAATGATAATCCGGAATATCAATATTATATATATTATTTATTATGGACTGTTTTTCAAACGAGTAAATGGGTAGATCAATTCGGTATAGAAATTATATTACAAAATTTTAATGCTGAAACTATTAATGAAACTGTATATAGAATTACTGGAAATGGATATGTTATTAATTTACAAGTAGATTCAATATATGTTTTAACTGGTGATGTTTTTGCGGCAGATGAAATAACAAATATAGGAAGATGGAGTTATAATAATTCAAAAATAACATTTAATATAAATGAAGCAGATAGAA
>WLWF01001531.1_pt1 | contig 18633 bp, 30 predicted proteins | sample 6718331 | NCBI WGS metagenome assembly WLWF01 (sample SAMN12718692, study PRJNA515312) | sponge metagenome | isolation source: marine sponge | host: Mycale hentscheli | place: New Zealand: South Island, Marlborough, Capsize Point | collected 2003-05-01
GGTCCGTGGCCCGTGATCCACCGGGATTTTCTACTAAAGAAATAAACGTTTGCAATGCCCTAACTAAATCGGTCATATATATTCCGTCTATTTCATTTGGCACAGACGGTAATCTAGGAAAGGGAGTTACATTTGAAGCCATTACCTTCGACCATCCTCTCGAACATTAATTCTAGGGCTACCTAATCTCCAACGAACTCCTACGCCCGACGAAGCAACTTTTAACGCAAAGGATCTACCTCTTAAACGTATATCCGCTTTTGTGGTAAATTGCTCAAAAGGAACAGTTGTAGAGCTGGAAGTTAAGCTTACCGTATCTGTTTCTGTCTGACCATAAGCGCTTCCGGGAAAATCTTGCATACTTAGCGTCATATTCACAGACGGTGTTGATCCCGATGTAGCAGAACCTTGAAACGAAAAATCAGGTATTATCCTACTAATTGAAACAAACTTTTCTCCGTCGCCAATATCTATAGGACTTGCTTCTAAAGAAGTACTCATAGCACTACCATCGTCGTCATAACCAACCTCATGGTTATATAAATAACCGCTTTCCGCTCCTATCGGGTATTGGAAAGCACCTCTATCCATAAACGCTGATCTAGCTAAACCACCATAATACCATACTTTTTCAGAATAATTATATGTAACATATCTATCATTTTGACCCGTCCCATTATTGGAAACAGAGTTAGCGTCAGAACAATAAAACCATGTTATTTCTGTAAATTCACTGTTGTGAGCGGCGTATACTTTATCTCTTTGAGCATAATCAAAATCAAAAAATACTTTATCTTTTACGGTACAAGGCATTTGTTGCGTTCGACCCTCATACAAGTAAAAAGAATCTTGACCCATCCAAAACACCGCTTCTTCAACAGCAACCGCTGCATTAGGACCCATTATTGTAATTCCTGTAGATAAAGGCGTAATTCCAAAAACAAAGGGTGCGCCTAAATATGTCATGGAATGTACCGTGCTATCGGTAAACACAACAATCTCTCGTTTAGTTTCTACCGCAGTTATAAACTCAGAACCTGTACCTATTCTTAAATCTCCCGCAGAATTAGTAGCATCGGGAGTCCATTGTGTTAAAGACTCTGAGCTTGAAAAACGTATAAGAAGTGGATCTTGTACCGATGTTCCTAATGTATTTGCACCAAAAGCAATGATGTGTCTTGAGTTGTCTGACACCATCACTTGTTTAGCTATAGTTGGACAATCAGAAGAATTTGCTAAAGAACTTAAATTTACGGCCCTTGCAGCCACTCCACCGCTTTTATCCCAATAATAAATAGCTCCATCCCTGTGGTTTAATAATAAATCCTCACCAAAATTGTCTTCACTCCAAAGAGCAAGATTTGCTTCAGTGGTAACATCGGCTGCGGAACCCCATGTGCCTCTACCCCATGTCCCAGCGCCCCAACCTGTACCGCCTACTTGCGTATCCAAACCGCAATCAATTTGGTATTTAGCAACCGTACTACCGCCACCATTGCCAGAATCACTGGCGTTACCTGTTGCAGAAAGATTTATGGTGTAAGCGTTTGCACTTGTAATACTTTGTATTTCAAACTCTTTATTAAGAATAGCTGCCGTTATATTACCCCCTAAAGATGCCGCATTGCTAAATGTAACGAAGTCTCCAGCATTAGCACCATGCGAGCTGTCTGTTACTGTTGCTACCGTAAAACCATCTCCTACGGAAAAAGTTGCAGAACCAGTAGTAGTTTTTCTAAGAGGAGTTATATCTTCAAAAGAATTACCTTCCACAATGTAATACTTTACAGAAGTGCCCATGCCTAAAAATTTACTGCCGTTTAAAGCTACCCATGAAAATAAACTTCTTGCTGAACCAAGGTAGGTGTTAACTGAGTACTTAACCCAACCGCCTATTTTTTCAGGAAAGCCAAATCTAAACCGAACTTTATCGCTATCTACCCAACCGCCTTCATTTGTATAGGAGGTTACATCTCGATTAATTCCCGGTTTATATTGTAACTTTGTTAGAGGCATTGATTATCTCCGTCAAATTGTCTTTCACAACTCTATCTTTAGGCATAGTACCACCTTTTACATTATCAATAAAGAAAACTATTATTAATCGTTCTTGGTCTGTATTATAATAGCTGTTCGCCGCATGATATTCGTTTCCATCAAAAGATATTAATCTATTATATACATTATTAACTTGAGTTACAGGTTCAAAGCAACCATTCCATTTATTTTTATATTCTTCCAATTTATCATAATTAATTTCAAACCCTTTTTTAGCTAATTCTTCTGCTTGATTAAGGCCATTACTAGCAACTTGATATTCCAACTGCCAATTATTAACTGTAACCGACTTAGTAGGGTTGACAGTATTTTCGCCCTTCTGATAATCTATTATTTCTAAAGCATCTTCTGTTTTTGGTCTAAATATAGAAGTTCCCGTGTTTAATCTAGGATTAGGGGTAAGATATATAACACCAGCTAATTTGTTTCTGTTTACAATTTTATCTTGATGAATCCACCCTTGATTTCTAAAATCTGTTTCTTTTTCAGAAAAACTAGGTATTTTTTGGAATTTTATTCTAGCGGCATCGCATGTTATTTTACTTGAATCATTCCAATATAAAGAAAATATTTTTTGAAGAAAGGCTTTTCCTAATACAGGGTTTAACTTAGAAAGATCGTCTGACCTTTCACCGGGGAAAGACCCTGAAGATGGAAAAAATTTTAACGAAAGTCCAAAATTTCTTATAGTATCTACGTCTGAAAAAAAATTATCACAAACAATAGTTGGAAATTTTTTTAAGACAGTCATGTGGGAACCTTATTTAAAAGTAAATTTACCGTTGATAATAGATCATTGATTTTATTTTTGCAATTAGAAGGATAGACAACTAAGTTAGCTATTTCCCATATTTGTTTTTTATACTTTGGAAATTGTTGAACTAACTCTTTGGCACAAATGTAAATATCATCACTGTAAGCATTTATTTTTATCATAATAATTTCAAATAAAGCTCTTAAAGTTCCTTTCATTACCCAAACGCAAGATTCTTTATTAGGATTTTTGTCCCAATAATTTTTGTAAGTATTGTAAGTATGAACTTCATTTAAATGTTTAAAGCTATTTTTGTTTATATTTGCTTTAGGAATTTCAGATAGCAACGGTTTTCCAAAAGGTTGGTAAACTACATAACCGCTATATGCTAATGTAAATTTTAACCACAATTCTTTTTTAGAAAACTTTAATTCATCTTTAGTTAAACAAGATATATCAATTCTAAAACCATTAATAAAAGTGCTTTTAATGTTTTGAGGTGATCTAGTGATAACTACTATATCAATATCAGAAACACCAACAACAGCGGTATTTCTTGAAACAGAACCTCTAACCGCAATAGCATAAATGTGTCTTTTATAAGTTTCACATAAGTTATTAATTAAAATTTTTATAGTTTCACGGAAAACAGGTTCTGGTTTCTTACCTATTGAAGGTAAAAAACCGTTCTTATCTGCATGAGATAATACACCAATTTCTTTTAACATTTAGTCTTTTGGATTAGCTTCTTTTATTCTAGCAACTTCTTCTTGCCACGCCTCTAAGCCATTCTCTGTAATAAATTCTATTTGACTAGCTGAACTTCCGTATGCCGCAATTCTATCATCTAGCCACTCAGGAACTTGAAACTCAAGATCTGAACCTGTAGCTGGGCCTTCCATTACGTCTGCGGTTAGAATTTTTCTTTCTTTATTGACTCCGTCTTCTGATGACTCTGGGACAGCCCATTCTGGAGTTGAAGATACGATAGGAGCATATGCGCTTACTTTGTGACCAAAATCAACTTCGGTGTCGTTCGCATCCATGTTAACCATCGCCCAAGAACCGCCTTCAAAATCAACTGTAGCAACCCCGTTTTCTATTTTACGAATTGTATATTTCATTTTCTTCCCCTTACCATTTTTTTAAAGGACAATGTTGATCCTTCATTCTAACTTTTACAGGCATAAAACAATAACACTTTTTGCATTGTTTTATAGAACTCCTAAACCAATTACATTCTTTACATATAGCGTATCTTTCTTCCGGATATAAGACATAATTTATTTTTACACCCTCTTCTGTGTATGTTGATTTCATTAAGTATAAGCACCGTTAATTGTACCACTATCCACACCTATGATAGTATATGCACTAATTCCACTGAAAGTTATGGCTCTACCTGCCGCACCTGCCGCACCACCACCAGATCCAGAAGATCCGTTTGTTGAGTTACCGTTACTTCCTGTAGAACCAGTAGCTCCAGCGCTACCTGCCGCACCAAAAGAACTTGACCCGTTACCTCCAGTACCACCAGTACCTCCGTTACCAGCAGGAGAAGTTCCAGAAGCTCCACCTGATCCACCTGATCCATTCGCAGCCGAAACTCCGTAACCTACGCCTCGACCTCCCGCGCCGCCAGAACCTCCCGCGCCACCACTTACAAAGCTATAGCTATAGCAGTTGTAAGTATTTTGATTGCCGTTATCTGGGCCACATTGACCAGCACTGTTACAATATCCACCAGTGCTTTGGGCACAGTTACCACCACTGCTTTGCGGATTGTATGTATTACAATATTGTCCACAATAACCAGCGTTTTTTCCTTGGCCTCCAGCACCTCCTGCGCCACCGCCACCGCCACCTCCTCCGCCGCCACGAAGAGCGCCCGTGACATTGACGGTTATTCCAGTAGACGCAACAGATATAGCCGTTCCACCAGCGTTTCCTGCGGCTCCAGCACTAGCCGCCGCGCCAGAAGTACCTTGAACCTCGCCTGCTATGTTTATTTCTAATGTACCACCCATTCCAGAAGGCGCAGTTAAAATACCCATAGTTGTACCTGAATTTACATTATAAGTTTTAGTTGCACCCGATGCCCAACTATCCGCCACGGCATTATTAAATATGGTTTGTAAATTAGCACTTGATGCGGCTGAAGCATCTATATCAACTCCCCTTGAAGGAAAAGCCCCAAAGCCATTTACGTTATAACCAAATCCAGTCATGGTTTACTCCTTATGAATCGTTTTTAGCGTCCGTTGTGAAGAATAATTTAATACCCATTAAACGAGCATCACCTGATTGAGAATCAGCAGATACATCTCTCATAATTTGGAAGAAAGTATATGTGTCTGCCGCCGCATTTGAAATAGTAACTGCGCCACTTACGTTAGCTACATCTAAATCATTTGATGTACCGCTGTGTGCTTTAGCAGTTGCAACTACGTTTGTACCGAAGGCTGTGTTTGCACTCGCATTATCTGCTATTGAAACTCCAGATAATCCCCACGCTACTGTGCCTGTATTTGTACCCGTAACAGTAAAATATGCTTGAAAAGTAACTGTACCTTCGTTCCATGATTTAGGAAATATTACAGAGAACTGAGCATGATCATCCGCATCTGCCGCAAAGTCTAAAACGGATAACTCTGGGCCGTTTGATAATTCTACCTGTGTTAAAACAGAACTACCCGCTGTTGTATTTGGATACATTGCCGCCGCAGGAACATATATTGTTTCTGTACCTGCAACCTTAACCGCCGCTGTAGCATTTGTAAGAGTGCCACTAATATCCGCAGTACCGTTTATATCAATCGCTGTAGCCGTAAGATCAATTTCGTCTGTAGCACCTATAGATAAAACAGTAGCACTTGAACCTTGAACAAATTGACTTGCATCGTTAAACATAATTTTGTTTGTGCTGTTTAGTGTTAAACCAGAACCATCAGTATGTGTTAAAGTCGTATCTGTATCTGCACCAAAACCAAGAACAGCGGAGTCTGAGTTTAAGGTAAGATCATCACCAACCAACAGATCTCCAGCGTTTGTAAGAGCCGCAGTCTTTGTTGTCCCTGCTAGATTAACATCTGTTAAAAGATCATAAACTACTGCGCCAGAACCGCCTCCGTCAGTAGCAATCATCTTTGTTTCGCCCGCTAATATAGCAACATTAGCACCACTTCCTTGTGTGAAAGTTAAAGTATAACTTGTAGCGTTTTCCATAACCCAAACTTTAGAAGATGTATTTGGCAAAAGCGTTACTGTACATGCCTGTCCTCCTCCAGTAAGTTTAAGAGCCATGCTTCGATCTGCATCTGAAGCACCATCCGCTATGGTTATATTATCTGTTGAGGCGTTAGCAATCGCTCTTGTCCCCCAACCGAAAGCTTCACCAATTAATTCTAAATTTGTGTTTGTCGTTGTACCCCAAGAACCTGATTGATCGCCTGTCGCCATCTCTTCGAGTCTGAGGTCATTTACATATGTACTTGCCATTTTATATTCCTTATGCCGCTATTTCAGTCCAAGTTGGGGTTTGAGATGGGATTATGTCACCCCATACATTTTCTTCTCCAGTTGCACCTGTTGCACTGACTCCTGTAACAGTTAACACACAAGACCCTTGCATGGCAAGTGTTCCTGTTGCACTTACTCCTACTGGCCCGTCAGGTATTACTACGGCTGTTTGATCGGTTGTTACTGTGCCAAGAGCCGAAGTTCCTGCAACGCCTGTAGTTGGTGCGCCTGTAGTTCCGTTTACTTTATAAACAAATGGTGTGTTTGCTGTTCCTCCCATGCCACTGTGATTCTGGCAATAGTAATATAAAGTTGGTGCGTCAGAAGCTATTGTTATTTGCGTGTACGCCCCCGCAGAACCAGCAAAACCATTATAAGTCACTCCTGTACTGTATGGTTCTCCGCTATTATGTGTGCCATCAGAGGTTGTTGAAAATCTAAAAGGATGTCCACTTACACTACTATCACTAGTATCAAATCTATATGTGTTGCCTTCATATAGCTCTTGTGTTTGTTGTTGAACACCATCAATAAAGTATTTGTTAGATCCGCTTACACTTTGAACTGTAACTGTTTTTGTAATTGTTGTGGAAGAGTAACCACCTATATTAGTAGTTGCTGAAACCCCTGTAAGTGTTAAATTACAGTCTCCAACAACAGATTCATCCCCAAACGAAACTGTACCTGTAAGACCCGTCTCAGTTACAAGCGCTCCAGCACCCGCCAACGCTGATCCTACGGCACTGGTTCCAACTACACCTGTCAGTGTTAAGTTACAGTCCCCAACAACAGATTCTCCATCCGCACCTTGTGCTGTTCCTACTACCGGTGTTGCAGTCGTTCCCCCAATAGGTATTCCTTCTGCAACTATGCCACCCCAAGAGCCACTGCCAAAACCATCAATGCCCCATCCACCAAAAGGCATGGATGCTTCAACACCTGTTACTACGGCTGTTATGGGAATACTTGCTACAGCCGTTCCTATTGCGCCTGTTCCAGCTACACCCGTTACTTCAATAATAAATACAGAAGTTGCGGCTACCGTTCCCACTGCCGAAGTTGCGGCAACACCTGTTGGGGAAACGGCAACATCAAGTTGACCGCCCCAAGCGTTATTTCCCCAAGTACCTTGACCCCAACCTATATTAGCCAAAGGATTACTCCTTTATGCTATACGGATTATAGCGTTAGAAGCATCGGCTGTTGGGAATTGAACAGTAAATGTTCCTGAAGTAGATGTTTTATTTGATCCAAAATCCAATACACAAACAGCTTTGTTTGAGTTTGTGCTATTGTAAATCAAAGCACCCATTGCAGTAATGGTTGCTGTGGTAAAACTTCTATCTGCAAAATCAGTAAATGCTGTTGTTCCACTAGAACTTGGTGCAACTTTAGTTAAAGCCAAACCACCAGTAACATATGTACCACTTGAAGCTACTTCTCCAGTTGTTACAAATGCAGTAGTTGCGGCTCCAAGAGTAGCTGTTGTACTAGATTTTCCGCCACTACCTTCTGCGAACAAAGCTAATTTAAAAGCGTTTCCATTTGTTGCAAAATTGTGTGTGCCTAGCATCAATTCTTTTTTGAATGATGTACACATTGCTTGTGCGATTGCCATTTTATAATCTCCTTATAGCATCGGCTAAGTCGGGGTGACCTGCCTCTCTTATTTTATAACATATAGTAGCACGTTCTTCTTTTCTAGCTACTTTTATATAATGGAGCAAGACTTTCCTTACTTGATCTGAAAATAGGAGTGCTTGCTGTTTAATAGGGTCTGGTGCAGAATTTGACACTGACACTATTTTATCGGCGGCTAAATCTGTTAATTGCTCATCACTCAGGCCACCGTTGTCTGAGGACATGACTTTAAAAAACCCTACTTCTGCTTCCGCATTTGTGCTAAACATGCTTTTCACTCCCATTTAATTTATTTAAATTTACGGGATCGTGTCTGCCGTAAAGAATAGGCGCTTGGTCCAAGGGCTCTGGAGGTTTCTGCTCAGACTGTCTAGTAATTAACAATCCGCCGCCTTCATGCGTTTGTACCAAGGGATCATCTAATCGGTGATACCCGTATAATTTTTCATTATCAGGTACATTTGTGTCCAAAAGACCCGAATTATGTGCAACTTCTATTTTTATACCTCTTGTAGTAGCAATAGCGCACCAGAACTCAGTACAGGCTCTTCCCGCCTCTGCCATACCTACATTTCGATAAGTGTAATCTAAACCGTATAAGCACAGTTGTTTTGCGCCATAATAAATAGCATACGCTATTGCGTATGGAACTGTGTTGTTAAAATAACATATGTTAAGTTCTTTAATAACGGCTTCAAGAGGATAAAGTTCTAAATTTTTAACCCTCTTATCCATTTCACAAGTAATAATAGGTTTAGTGTTTTTTTCTAAAAAATCTCTAGCAATTCCAGTTTGCAAACCTGCATTTTCTGAGTCTAAAAATCTAGAAACAGGGTCCATCATTATAGTCTTATCAACGTGAATAATACCCCCTACGCAATTAATACCCCAAACCTCATCAAAATGTTCGGATCGTATTTTAGCGGCTATATAGTCAGAATAACTTCCCCCTAGCCCGACAATAGCTATTTTCATGTTCGCGGCCTCGTAGGAAGCCCTTTACGATATGCGTCAGAGTTCTCTCTTGCTTCTCCATAATCTTTTAAACGCTCTAATGATTGTAAAAAACGATCCTGATACGATTTCATTATGTCTGGTTCTCCCTTCATATAAATATATGCTTCAATTAAACTTCCATACAACATAGCGTTAGGCGCATTCGTGCTTAACCACGTTGTGCCACTATCTCCCAAAGACGTTAAGCTGTTGGGACGGTAAAAATAATGCAACTCCGCAGTGTAAACCGCCGCAGGTGTTGGAGCTAAAATAAAATTATTTATATCAAAATAAGCGTAGTATCGAGGTACACCCGTTGCTGAAGTTGGATTAAAAGATTGTACAAAATTAACGTCTTTTTCTAATAAAAACTCTTTGGTTGTTCCATTTAAAACAGATAAACTAAACGAAGCTAAATAGTCACTAGGAACTTGTAAATAAGGATTAGTTCCTGTTCCAGAAGTCAACCCCGTAACGTTTTTTCTAAAATATTGTAAATCAATAGAATTTAATATTGTCTGTTCCGCACTTTCTATAAAATCAGGTATGCTTGCTACAAACGTTGTTTCAGAATTGTCCGCATAATTTTGTATTGCCGACTTTAATTGTGCATATGTATAACTCATGTTGTTTCCACCGTTACAGTTCCTACCGATCCGGTAGCTTTTAAAGTATTTGGAGTTAGATCAAAATTATATTGTTGTCCGACAGGATTCCAACCCCAATTGATGCTACGTTCCTGCTCTACATCTTGAGGAGGTCTTGCGTTTTTTAAAGCTTGTGCATCAGATACTTTAGGAAAAGGACCGAGTTGAGGTTGTTTTGGTTCGTATTCATCTTTTCCTACTAAAAAACCCGTCCACTCTCTTCGCATATCTCGATACTTGTATCTAAATCCAGATCTATCTGAAATAGCATACGCATTTTTTCCTGTTGCAAATTTTGACATTAATTAGACCTAAAATAATTATATTGTGGCACAACGTTAAACGAAGCTCTGTCTCTATCTTCTGTAGCCGCTCTTTCAAACTCCTCTTCATATAATGCTTTTAATATTTGAATCCTGTCAGGAGCCCTTTTCATAGCAATGTAGTAAGCTAGGCCTGCCGCCAAACAAGGATAAAACCTAAACGGCATAGCTAATGTGTTTGTGTAGGTATCAGCATCATCCATGCGAGTTAAGGCATTGTAATAGACAACATCGGTAGAATTATCTGGCAAAGGCCAAAGATTTAATACAGGAGTTACTTGCCTATCTAAGAAAAATTGATTTACACGGCTTTCCGATGATTTATCTGGAATAGAAATAAAACCGTCCCTACTCATTCTATCTAAAGAATAATCTGTACCATCTCTTTGAACTACAACAGATAAAATATCAATAATATCTGTTCCTAAAGAGTAAGTACCGTCAGCTTTAGTTACGGTAAAATTTCTTTGTTTTATGGTCCATTGGTTCAAGCCTCTGTTTGCCCACTCTGCAAGCAACAAATTAAGGGATCTTCGAGCAGTCTTTAAATCGTATCCTGTTCGGACTTCTAACCCACATCTTTCAAAAGCCTCTTCGATATAATCTGAAACGTCTAATTCAAAATCGGTACTTCCTGAAACTGCCATATTTACCCCAATAATTTTGCTGCAAAGGGTGCTACTATAATTAAAACAGCTAATCCCCAGACTTTAGCGTCCATTAATTTAAGAGTGTTTTTTTGATCGTTTAATTCTTTTTCAATATTTTTATATCGAAGTAAACACTCTGCTTCATGCTTTTCCAGTTCTCTTAAAACCTCTATTGCCTTCATAATGTCACCACGCCTTACAAGACCAATATCTTGCAGAAAACTTATCTTTTGCAGTTGCACAATTGTGCCTTGCCCTAAAGTTTTTTCTTCTAGCTGGCTGATCTTTTTTTATAGACATGTTTGGATCACCAAATCTAACTAATTTTATTTGGTCGCCCTTCTTAGCTAACACAGCACTTTTTTTGTTTTTATTAGGTGTGCGTTTTGGTTTGTTATAACCAGCAAACGACTCTCCTCGATAAACTATTCTTCCCGCAGGAGTTCGTTTTACGTTTTGAGTAGTAGCCATCTTAACCCCTATGCGTGATAGAACATCATTAAATCAACTGTGCCAACAACGAAAGTAACAAAGCACCCATTTACAAACAAAACCCCATCTTGTGGAACAAAGGGATCTTCCGCAGAACTGTCTGTTCCAATAGTCCGTGCTTGAATCAATTCAGTCCCAGTGGCACTTGCATTTCTTATATTTATTGTACCAGCATTTCCTCCAGATACAGTAGAAAAACCTTGTAGCCTACATCTTCCAGCAAAAATAACACCTAAAGCATTGTTGTTAATTCCAGCGGACACGTTACCAGCCGGGTTTCCAACCGCAGTTATGCTTGTAATAGTTTTAAAGTAACCCGAACTTGTTGCTGTTCCAGCATTTGCTCCAGTAACAGTTTCACTTAAAGCTGATCCATTCACATCTGTACCGACCACCGTAAAAGAAATTCCACTGTCATTACCCGCTGATAAAATTGTAACCTGTCTTCCAGAAGCATTGGTGACACTTCCACCACTAGCTAAAGCACCTCCAATAGTTAACGCAGCATTGTTTCCAACTGATGCCGCTGTTGAAATTCCGTCTGCATCTAAAGCTACTTCGTCGCTAATAATGACTGGTATTACATCAGACCCTGCCATCTTATTCTCCTTTGCAAAAGCGGTAGGGGTTTCCCCCTACCTTAATTAATGGTTACGCAATTTGAACGTACTCAATGATAAATGTGAACGATCCCGCTGTTGTAGCATCAACTGTATTAGTAATGTTGCAGTAAATAGTTCTTGCGGTGTCTGTATACTGAACAGACGCTGGTGCAGTTGTACCATCTTGTGTCTGAAGAACCAAACTAGTTACAGTTACGTTGTGAGCAACAACAGTTGTACCGCCATCAAGAATCTCATCTGTCTGAGCCGCAACAATTTGTGCGCCTGAACTAGATGTACCAACTTCGTATCCAATGTCACCTGTTCCAATAACTGGAGAAGTGTCACAGAATATTTTAATGTCAGTGATGATTGTATTTGCTGGCTGAGAAAACTCACCAATTGTTGGACTATCCCCTGCCGTGGTGTTAACCGTAACACCTGTCGCAAAACCAACGTGTTTTACATATTTATTGGTAACAATACCTGTTGAAGCAATAACTGCGGTATCAGTGATTGCACCTGTTGTAGCGTTTTTAGATATTACTTTAAATCCGCCTTCAGAACGCACTGGTCCTGAAAAAGTTGTATTAGCCATGTTAATCTCCTTGTCTTGGCAAATGTCAGCCGCATTATGCGGCTGTCAAGGTGGTTATAGAGTACACTACCCTTTTAAAAAAAGAAAGAGCGCAATCTTTAATTTATTTTTTTGCTTCTTCAGATAAAATTAAACCAAGTACGGCGCAGCCTAGTCCAATAAACAAAGCTTCGCCACCTAGTCCAAAAATACTACCTAAAGCAATTATTCCAAGCCCTATTGCACCCCATGAGGATGGTTCAGACAATCTTTTCATAATCCACTTCATTTTTTCATTTTTCCTTTCTTTTTAACTGCTCCACCATATTTCATTTTTGTGGGTTTTTTAGCCGTTTTTGCAGCTTGTGCAAATTGTTTGGCAGTAGGAGCCCCCTTAGTACCGGGTTTTCTCATTTTTTCACCCGATCCTGCGGCGATGCGTTTCTTTTTTGCGTGAATATTTGCATATAATCCCGGTTTTGCCATTTATCTTGTTCCTTTATAAATTATTTTAAATAAAAAAAAGGCGACCAAAGCCGCCTTTTCTATTTTCACTAAAAGAGCAATTAAGCTCCCGGAGTTCCGAAGACTCCACGCCAATCTGAGACACCGAAGCTGTAACGCTCACGAGCCTTAAACCGCATGTTACCTGTATCAAAATCGCCTTCCATGGCAGTTTTGATTGCAGAACGATTGAAGTATTTAAAACCGTTCGGAGCGTCAGTTTTGATAAAATACGCATCATTATCGGTAAGGAAGTGATTAACCGCCGCACCTTCTGGGAGCATTCCCATATTTTTCATTGCGTTATTATCGTTGTCCGCTGTTCCCGGTCGTAGGTTAGAGTTCATAACCCTTTCTGCAATGAATTGCAGTTCTTTAGGGATAATCAACTTCATACCACGAACCGCAATCTTTAGACCACGCTCGTCAGTCAAACCTGCAATGTCAATTAGCATTTGCTCAAGAGAAGTCTCGTTGAGGTCTGCCGCAGTAGCAAGAAGGTTTGTTTGGTTGCCTGATAACGACGGATGTGCCGCTGAACAGAGCGCAACACCATCACCAATAGCACTAGCTCCACCAGTAAACGCATTGTTTAGTACGGTAGCAGCTTTAATTTGCTTGGTTGTAGCCATGGAACGAGCCAAAGCCTTGGTGTAACGTGATGCCAGACGGTCATACAAGTTATCTTCAATAGCTTCCTCAGTAATTGAGAATGCTAAAGCAATCGTATCATGTGTGTAACGTGCAGTATATGTTTCCTGCGCGTCATCAAATGATATGGCTCCGCCTTCACTCTTAGTAGGTGCAGCAGCAAAACCACCGAGCATTACTTCTTCTTCAAAAGCTCTGTCTGAACTTTCTTCATCAAAGATTTCGGAATGCTCGTTTTCGTAACGATTGTATTCTAACCCAAATAACGCATTCAGGCCCGGTTCTAGCTCTTTCGCTAGTTGTGCGCGAGATATAGCCATGTTTTAAGCTCCTTATACGCCAGTTGTAGAAACAGTAGCCGCTGCAATAGAGCCAGTAGGCGCATTGAAGTGGTTGTTTATACGAACGATTAATGGGATACCAGCAGCGGTAAAGTCAGAATTAGCAGGACTGTCTTGAATCCCCATAATTCTCAACGCTAACGTGTTGGTGGTTGCAACTGTATTTAGATCCGCTGTTGCCGAAGATAAACCAGTAGATGTTGATCCACTGTTACCGTCTGCAAAAGCTATGTTTGCAAAAACCGAAGTTCTTACTTCAGCTTCTGTGTTCTGACCTGCTACAACGTTGGAAGTAGCAATTTGGAACAATTGATTTGGATCGTCGTACAAAAAGGCTTTGACAGGATAGTTACTATCCGCGCCAGAACCGGGCCAGTAGTTAGACCATATCGTAGCACCAGTAGTTGAGGATACATATTCACATCCGCCAAACACACCAACTATAGAAACGTTACCACCAGCCGCAGCTTGTAGGTCGTCTATAACACCAGCCGCTAACGGAATAACCGCCATGCCGTGGTAGATTGGGTTGCTATTATCAGATGCAATACGATATTCTGTCATACCAGTAGAGTTGGCTGAAGAGCCTTGTCTTGATATTGGTCGGAGGCCATAAGATGAGTCTGTATTTGCCATTTATTTTTCTCCAGTAAGGGTTACATAACAAAAGATGAATTAATTTTTTCTAGGTCCACCAAAAGTTACTCTTTGCTGACGTTCAGGTTTACTGATCGTCATGGTTGAATGTGCATTCTCACGCATCATATCATGGTCTACCGCAGATATCTGGTCATTATTTCTTTGAGTATAATAAGCCGTTCTTTCTGCAACAGTTTCCACAGGTATTCTCGCAAGAATTAAACCGCCTAAACCAAACACACCTGAATATTTACCTGATTCTATTACCGGGCTTTCAAAATCGGGATACTCGTCTTTTCTAACAAGTTCCCAGCCCTCGCGCAATTTAGCGCTAATGTTTTTAGTATCATCAAATCCTCGCGTTTCCGCTCTTATCCAACGATGCTTAAACCCATCTGGTGCAGGGGGTGAGTCCAATACGGACGGAGGAGCCCACGGCTTACGCACAGCCGTCTTCTCTCTAGTGTTGTTTGCGCGAGGAGCGCGATCAATTGTGCCTTCCAACTTTTTATTGTTTTCTTCCACTTTCATTACTCCTTAACGTATTTTGCGTATTCTTCTAATGGCACACCCAATTTCTTTGCTATTGCAACTTGGCTAGGGGTGAGTCTAACCTTTTTCCCACTACTGCGCCCAGAATTAGTCCTAGCGACAGAAGCAACGTTCTGGACGACACGCGGCTTCTTGCTTGCAGAAAACTTGTGCGGAAAACTGTCCGCAACCTGTCTGTCAAGTTCACTATAGTACTCATCGCTCGTCGGGTCAAACCCTTCTTCTTCGACAAGTTTTTTATGTATTCCAAAAGCCGCATATGTCATGGCCTCATCTTGACCAAACCATTCGTTTTTTTGAGCCCAAGACTCCGCTTTTGGATCTGGCCTACGAGGCTGTTGTTGCGGCATAGGTTGTTGAATTGCAGTTTGATTTTGAGCTTCTGATTGTTGCTTGTAACGCTCTTGCTGCACTTTTGCTTGTTCCGCACGATCATTCTCTATTGCTAAAGAAGTCATAGTACGTTGAATCTTTACAGCTTCTGAGGTGTCTCCAAGCTCCATTGCACGAGCTAAATCTTTTTCAGCTTGTTCCATTTGACTTGTTACACGAGTCGAATACTCATTGACATAACTAGAGTCTAAGCTATCCATTCGTTCTTTAAGTTTTTGCGACTCTGATGTGACATTTTTTGCATAACTAACCGCTTCGTTTTCGCGTCGCTCTGCCTCTCTTAATTTTTTAGTCAAACGGTCAATTCTTTTTTGAGTAGCCGTACTACTCTTGTCAAATTGATCCGAAGACGCCTCTTGTTCAGGACTTTCAACCGTTTCTTCTACAGATACCTCTGTATCTTCGTCACTATCCAATTCCAGTTCTATTTGATCTGCTTGTTCAGCCATAACAATATCCTTTTAAAAATGTAAAATATCTTCGGGGTCGGCTATTTTAGCTAAAACCTCGTCGTCATTTAAAATACGAACCTCACCGCCATCAATTTGAAAACGAGATCCAGCATAACGTGCAAACATTACCCAATCTTTCTCCGCGCACCATGCGCCCGTTGGAAATTTTTCGGGATCTTTGTAAGCTAAATTGCCTACTTTAAGCACATACCCCACTTGCGTGGATACTTTTTGTTGATCTACTACAGAGTCTGGCAATAAAATGCCTCCCTCTGTTTTCCCCTGACCTTTATATGGCAATATTAAAATCCGCCATCCTGTCGGAGAAGGTAGTCGATCTAAAAGGGTTTTTCCTATTGCTTCTGGATTCAAGCTAGGTTTTTCTTGGTAAGCTTCGGCTAGGTTTTTAACACCTTGTTCTGCCGCAGCTATTAAGTCACTCTTATTTGGTTCACTCACTTGAACGCTCCTGTTTATCTAGCAGGCTTTTTAATTCCTGTTCCACATGATCTAGGGACTGTAACATCCCCATAAGCTCACGATAATGCTCCATGCCCTTTACTTGATTGTGTATCAAAGAGCTATAAATTACTTCGCGTCTCTCCCTAATTATACGAAACGTAGCTTCCGAAAAAAATATCTCATCCATTCGCATACTCCCGTATAGATTACTATTAACTCTTAGCATATCTTATACGAGAAAGACCAGAAGTTTTTTTATTAATCCATCATTTCTAAGGAAGCTTCCCTTGTTTCTTTGTTTCTACGAGTCCATCCCCTACCAAAAGTATCAAAAGTGTTCAAGCTTTCATAAAACATTTGACGTTGATGATGTATTTCTTCTATTAAATTTTCTGGGCCATGATTTGACACTAAAGATAATGTGGCTGGACCAATCGCACCGTCCGCGGTTGCTCCTACAATTTTTTGCAAAGCTTTAGCCGCTCTACCTGTTCCAGAATTTACAGCCCAATCAAAAATTGAAAAGTCTACTCCAGAGTCTAAAGAGTTGCATTTACATCGATCCCAATAATTTCGTTTGTAAATTAAAGCAACATCTTCTTTTGTAAGATCGCGCATTTCTTGCTCAGATACTTCCCGCTCAACCCACTCTTCATAAACTTTTTTTGTTACACCTAAGTTAGTTATACCTCCCGGATCTTCAGGATGGTTTACAAAACCACCTTCGTGTTCCAACAACATTTCTAAACAATGATCGTAATTCTTGTTCATTTATACTTTCCTTGCTTTATCTATAGCCCTTGAACCAAACCAAAACGCTAGAATAGCTGCAAAAATTCCTTTGGTTTCTTCATCCCACAAAACTTGTATGGCCTCTGAAAAATTAGTTCCAGTTCTCAGAGCTTCCATAAGTAATGTTATTTCGATAGTCGCAAACAAAAGGAAGAATGCGTATGTAATGACAGGACGCACAGATTTTTGTAATCCCGATATAAACCCCACACCTTTATTAATTGATATATCATGCTGGATAAGTCGATCATGTTCTTTATCGGCCCCCATTGTTTCATACATTCTAAGATCTTGATCGTAGCCAGAAGCCCGTAGCTCTGCCATAGCTTTCATCTTATCTAGTTCATGTTTGTTGTCTTGTTTCCTAGCAAATGAATCTGTAATTGCGGGAACGGCTGAACTAGCAAAGCCTAAAACTGTTCCTAAAATTGATAACATATTATGCGGTTCCTTTTTTATGTACTTTTTGTATATTAAAAGAAGCTCGTTTAACGGCTCCCGGATGCGGTTTATATTCACCTTTCATTAAATTATACCCTTTACCCGACTTCATCCAATGAAATCCTTTTGGTGCTGCCACTGTTTTTTTAGACATTTTATCCTCCTATTTCATTTTAGTTTTGCTTAGTGCAGAACCTGTTATATACGCCGCCACAATACCTGTGTTTGCAATTAGGAATGTAGACAATACTGAGGATATTGCTTCCATTCTGTCAAGAGAAATTACTGGAAGCAACAAAAATGCTACGCCTACAATAGAAACAATCATAGATACTATAGCCATCATTCGTTGTGTATCCGCTTGTTTGTCTTCATTCTCAAGTCTAATCCAAGTAGCATGACGATCCATTTCTTCGTCTGTCACAACCCCATCTCCGTCAGCATCCGCCACAGCATACTTACTTTTTTCTTGAAGCTTCTTTGTCATAATCTTAACTCCGTTGCATCTTCTGTTTTACCAAGAACACCCTTTACAAACGTATTAAATGCAAGACTTGCTCTAATGTTTTTACCTTCTTTTTGTTTAACCCCGTGTTTTAGGTTTGAAGGGAAAAGAACTATATTACCTGTTTTCATTGGAAAATTCCATTCAAAAGAATTAAATTGATTCCATTCTTTTGGAAGTATTCGTATGGTTTGATCAATTTCCCTTTTGTAAAAGGTTATACTATCGAAATCAATATCTGCATCAAGATATACCACCCCAGAAACAAGAGAGTTAGCGTGTGAGTGAATGTGATGAAGTTGTTTTTCTTCCGTATAATTTATCCATGATTGTGTTATGTATATAGAACAATCATTTGCAGGCGAATAAACTTGTTCAAAATAAGCATTTACATGTTCCATAATATCTTTTTTTAAGTTACTAAGTTTTTCTAATTCTAAAATATACATGCCTTTTTCATTTTTACCTGTCCAACTATTTCCTTCTTTACCTTCATTTTTTAAAACATGTTTTTTTGAATCTTCAAAAAAAGTAAGCTCCTCCTTTGTATATGGTCGTTCAATATTAGATTCATATATAGGCTCACCAAATAGCCCCTGAAGTGTAGCCTGTTTTGTCATTGTGTAGTCTCCCCTCTACTTT
>WLWF01001534.1_pt1 | contig 18617 bp, 12 predicted proteins | sample 6718331 | NCBI WGS metagenome assembly WLWF01 (sample SAMN12718692, study PRJNA515312) | sponge metagenome | isolation source: marine sponge | host: Mycale hentscheli | place: New Zealand: South Island, Marlborough, Capsize Point | collected 2003-05-01
ATTACTACCGTCATAAATAAAGTTTATTATCATTTAATGGAGAATTGTTTGAGAAGTAAGCAAGCTTATTGTGACAAACACGGTTATGATTTCATTATAGGGGGTCAAGAACAATTAGAAAAGGGTGATAGTCCTTTGTGGGTCAAATATCGTTTAATACAGAGGTATCTTCCTAAATATGACTATGTCTTTTATTCTGATGCCGATGTTTTAATTATGAACGATACCATCATTCTTGAAGATATTATTAAAGAAAATATGGAAGAAAAAGATAATATACTGGTCTCAGTGGATACACACAGTAATATCGGAACCAATGTTAATAGGTTATGTCTTAACACTTCTAACTTTTTCGTCAAAAATGATATATGGAGTCTTGCCTTTTTAGAAAATGTCTATAATCAGTTGGTTTTTAGAAAACATAGTCTCGCGGATCAGGGTGCCTTTAACCATTTATTTTATGAAGAAGATGAAAATAGAGAGAATATTAAAATTATTCCCAACTTCAAAATCTTTAACAGTATTTTCCCACTTCCCAATGCGGAAGTTAATTTACAATTTTATACCAATAATGATTTCTTACTTCATTATCAAAAATGGAAAACACCATATTTAACTAACCTTCATACTAGTCAGTTAAGCTTTTTTAACTATCAATATCAACATCCTAGTGAGGAAGTGTATAGTGATGAAAAGCTACAACAATGTTACCAAGTTAAAGAACCAAGCCATAAATTAAGAATCATCAGCTTTTTCAAAAATTTCAAAGAACTCCAAAATGCCAAATTACTTATCCAGGAAAATAGTAGGGTGGCGAGAAAATATGGATTTGATTATTATTATGAGGTTATTAACAAAAACCCTGTAGTAGATACTAAGACGGATACTAAATCCCCGACCAATACGGACTCCACGACAGATACTAGCTCAGAGACCATTCCGGAAACCACGACAGATACTAGTTCTGATACCATTATGGAAACCACAACTGAACCCACGACCGATACTAGTTCTGACACCATTACCGAGACCAATACTGAAACCAATGGAGAAACTACTTCCAACCAAACCATTCCGATAACCCATCCATATGAATCTATAAAAAAATCATTACAAGAAGAGCCCGATATTACCCTAATTATTATCAGTAGCACAACCTTATTAACTAATAATGCGAAACATCTCCAAAACTATATTTCACCTCTCTTAAAAGACCATGATTTAGTAGTTGGAACAGGTAAGCGTGTTATCTCATTTGAAAATGTAAATAATATCTCTCTTAGTCTTAGCAACTTCGCTGTCAAATCATCATCCTGGAGTATTAAACTATTTACCTCGTTTATCTTAAATAAAAGTAATCCATCTGAATTCTTTAGTGAACTATTTTACACCAACCAAGAAGTATTTAATCATACTAAATTAATATATAGTAACCGATTGCTTAAGGCTAGTCTATTTAGTGAAAGGGAAACGGATATTATCTATGATGTGTATCATGGAAGAGATGCCTTTATAGACTTTAGTGGATTTAATGAATTAACTAGAAACTACTTAATATCCCTCTATATTAACATTAATATACACCGCGAACCTTGTAGTTTAAATACCTATCCAGATGATTTTATCACGAAAGATAATAGGTCTATTACAAAATTATACAATGATTATTTATGCCAAGTAACCAACGGTGAAACCCAGCGGGATATGGAATGGCTGGTAGACAGTGATGGAAATGGATTTATTATAGATATACTTCCTAATAAAGAACAGGGTTTAACTAAAAAACTTGTTCCATTTAGGTTAAAAACTCCAGAAGAAATTAAAAAGTCTAATGTTTAAGCTTTCAGTTAAAATATATTGCTATTAGGTAATGAGTTGTCTTTACAGAGCCTTGTCTGCTTTCCATCAAGGAATTGCGACCGAACAAATGAGACATCTGATATGTAATTTTTTATCATCTGATCCTATGTTGGGTGGGGAAAGGGCTTCTAAAGTTATCCCGTGGGAAACCAAGAAAACCCTACCCCAATATATCCAAATTATGAAAAACCAAAACCAATGGGGAGGTGCTATTGAAATTAAAGCATATTGTGATTATTTTAAGAAAAATGTTAAAGTAATATCGGTGCCAAACCAGAGAACTATTGAATTTATATCAGAAGGGGGTAATCCAAACGACTGGATTACTATTTCTTGGAATGGATTCCATTATGAACCGGTTAGTCAAGGGAATAGTCAACCGAGACCAAGAAACCAATCGTTTAATCAATATAATAACAGTGAAAGACTTCCAGAAATACCACAACCAGTGAGACAACCAGTGAGACAACCAGTGAGACAACCAGTGAGACAACCAGTGAGACAGCTACCCAGACAGTTAATCCCAAATAAACCAATAATAACCAAGAATACTCGCCAAGTTTATGGAAATAGAAATATACCAAGATGCCAGTGTCGTCATTGTCAAGCCAGATATTGTTAAAAGATTATTTGATAATGAATATATACTGTAGGGAAAGTAATTTAGAAACCCAAAAAATAGTAGATAACTCTCCTGAAAGTATCTTAAATACATCGGTAAAATATATCAGATACTTGGGTTTCTAAATTATTTTCGGTATAGTATTTATAAATTTTCAAATATTTATATATTTGATAAAAATAATGGCAAGTAATTTTGGCTATCATAGAAGTCTGCTTAAAAATACCAAAATAGACCCAAAATATTATTTAAAACCCGTTTTACCAAAATTAAATAAGAGATTGTCTAATTTTGTAAAACGTTATCTTCACGAAAAAGGATTAACTATCTGGATGTTTTTATAATTATTCAACATATATTACCTAAAGATATATACAATGATTGGCCCTCTGTTAATATAAAACCACCTTTAGATATACCTTATTTAATAGCCTTTAATAATCATTTAGCTATGGAATGGTATTATTTTAATGCTAATGTCACACTTGTTTATAATAATGAAGTTTATAGATCCTATATACTACGCGTCTTAAAAAGAACTAGAATTAACTATGATGGAGGAGATGAGACTTTACCGTGGTTATTAAATGATGAAATCAGTTTGGTAATGGTTCCACTAAATTCAAGTCAAAAAAAAATACATCTACAGTATTCTGTATGTGCTCCTTGTGTTTCCAAAAATAATGTTAATAAAGTTTTACTTAATAAAAATGAGCCATATTATTTATATGAAGGTGAATATAATCATTTTAACATTACTCTAATTAAACCGTCACATAAACCAGTTGAAATATTAGAAGTTAGCAAGGATACTTTAAAATCTAAATTTAATTCAGAAGGTCTCAGGAATTGGTTAAATTCTCGTCGTGAAATTAATCTTTCTGGATCGGCAATAGAATTTGAAATACAAGCTAAATCTAACAAAAAAATTTTATTACAAGGTCCAAAACTAGACGGATTAGACCCATCTTCTCAAGATATTATCTCAAAAATATCAGGCAGTAGCTATTTATATTTTAGTTGGCCTTCTTGGATCGTTGGAAAATTTATAGTAGTTTTTAAAGGGAATACTACCAAAAAATTTATCTCTAATACCAAAGATTATTTAGGTAATTTATGGCTTGACCATCAAGGTGGGGTTGTAAAACAATCATCCTACCCATTAATAACAAAATTATCTATAATTTTAGGTTTAAGACCCAGGTTAATGCCAGGATGGAATTGGTTTTCACTTCAAATTATGAAAGGTAAATATAAAAATCAACAATTTACGGGATACTCTAATAAACCAAGGGATAATAAAGTTAAATATCATCACCAACAATTAAAAGGAACTTGGAGTCATACTGATGGTAAATTAGAATGGGTATATGGTGATTCCAATATTACAAAATTTTGGCAGAATAGTTCTGGTATTAATTATGGGATTCAATATATATTTAATATAAGGGGTAAAGGAACTTTTCATTTAAAAGCGATTTCCTACTCGCAAATAACATCAGCCGAGGGTATCCAAACCTATGAGGGGGGTTGTGAAATATATGACAGTAAAGATAATTACATAGGTGTAGGAAATATAGAATGTATTGGCTGGGGAAGTATTGAGGATACTATTGATTTTGCTTCTTCTCAGTTAACAGTGCCATTAAAACAGGACGAGAAAGCTAATATCTATAAAAAACTATATATCACAACAGCTGATATAATTCAAACTATTTTTTATATTATCCTTATAATTATTCTAAGTATCTATCTCTATAAATTAAAGTAAATGATAAATAAGAGTAGTGTTTCTAAGTTAAAATTAATATTACTTATCACTCTGTCTGTCTTTATCGTTTTTTTTATTATTTTAAAAATTATAAAATATATTGCCTGTCAAATAACATATACTTGTCCAATTGGATATTTAAACTTACCTATCTAAATATTATTTCCAATAGTTTAAATTATAATTATATTATAACCTAAAGCAATAATAAACAATACTAAAAAAAATGGTAAACTACTATATTAGAGATAAGAGTAGCGATCCAGAAAATATCCACACCCTACTAAGTGGATATTCACATTGTCTAATTGTCACTGACACTAAGGTCTACCAGTTATACCGTGAAAAAATGGAGGCGTTTGGAGCAACGGCTATCTACCAGGTTCCAGAAGGTGAAGCTTCAAAATCCTACCCGATGGCCAAAAACATCATAGATAAAATGTTTGGTCTAAATTTTGGGAAAAATAGTTGTCTCGTGGCGTTTGGTGGAGGAGTAGTCGGAGATTTAACTGGATTTGCCGCTTCTATTTATCTAAGAGGTATTAATCTAGTTCAAATTCCTACTAGTCTTCTCTCTATGGTAGATTCGAGTACAGGACATAAAACTGCCGTAGATAGCCTTCACGGGAAAAATACCATTGGAAGCTACTACCCTCCAAGTGATATTGTAGTAGATCCTATTTTACTAAAGACTCTTGATAGGGAGGAATTTGCTAATGGTATGGCTGAAGTCATAAAAATAGCAGCGACAAGTAACCGGGAACTCTGGGACCTTATTAGCCAGAACCCTATTTATCTAGATAGTCCGGAATTACTGAAGATGATCGAGATGTCCATATGGACTAAAAAAAAGATAGTAGAAGGTGATCCATTAGAGCGAGGGGGATCTAACGCCCATAGTCGTGAAGTTTTAAATTTTGGACATACGATGGGACACGCCATAGAAAGTGTCACTCATTGGAACCATGGACGATGTGTCGCGATCGGTCTTATCTTAGAGATGAATTTATTTAGAAACCAGAAACCAGTGACACCTTTTGATACCAGAAAGCGAGTAGAGCAATGTCTTAGACAATATGAATTACCTACTGAAATACCAACCTTTAGCCAAGAGGCACTTAACCAAATCTCGGAATTTATCAAAAAAGATAAAAAGGGAGGTCGTCTTATTACCATTAAGGAGATAGGTGAATGGTTAAGTTTAGATGTTCTGGAAACTGACGTCAATGAAGTTATTAAAACCTCAAGAAATGTATCTTATGATAGCTCTATTCTAAGTAGACAAGATAAAGGCCAAGACCAACCCCAACCACTCAAATTAACACTTCCCGGTTCCAAAAGTGTCACCAATAGAGCTCTTATTTTAGCTGCTTTAGCCACTGGTCAGACCCATTTAGAAAACTTGCTAATTTCAGATGATACCCTCCATATGATGACAGCTCTCCAACAACTAGGTATTAAAACTACTCGTCTGGGTTCTACTGGTCTGTTGGTCAATGGATGTTCAGGGAAATTAACTCCAAGTCGTCAGATTACGACACTTTATTTAGGAAATTCTGGAACCTGTGTTAGATTTTTAACCGCTTTAATTTCAGTGACACTGGCACCTAATTACCAAGTGATCATTACGGGTAACCAAGATATGATGAGGCGTCCCATTGGTGATCTTAGCAAAGTCTTACAGGAAATTGGAGCAAGCATACAGCATAGCCAAGACACCAGTCATAATTTTTTGCCTTTAACTATTACTGGAACCAAAGAATGGGATACTGATAAATTATCTACCATTAAGGTTGATGGGTCTAAAAGTAGTCAATATGTCAGTGCCCTGTTAATGGCTGCTCCATTTTTAGCGACACGGCAAACTCACATTGAAATACCAGTAAGTGGGGTGTCGCAAGGTTTTATTAACTTAACTATTATAGTTTTGGAAAGTTTTGGAGCGAAAATCACTGCGGAACGTAATAGCCTTACTCAAACCTACCAGGTAACTACTGGACCTCTACGATATAATGATCCAGTTTTTAGAGTAGAGGCGGATGCGACGGCAGCAATTTACCCTATAGCTTTATCACAATTAACTAGTAAATCAGTTATTTTAACTAATCTTAACCAACATAATACCCAATCAGATAATCAACTTATCCAGAAACATGCTAATAAATTAGGAATTAATCTAGTTCAAGACCGACATCAGACCTTAGTAAAACCTTCTGAAATGAGATTAGATACTGACATAAGTCTAGATTTTGACAGTTCCGACACCTTTTTAACATTTACGGTCTTATTGGCCTGTTATTTTAGTCGTCATCCAAGTAAAAAATGTCGTGTTATACTCACTAATATAGCTAACCAGGACCTAAAAGAGTGTCGGCGAATCACTAATATCTGTCAGGAACTTAACAAGATTGGTCTAGATATTAACCCCACACAAGATGGATTAATCATTACGGGTTTCTCCAATAGAACCTTAACCTTAAACTTAAATAGTTATGGGGATCATCGGATAGCCATGAGTTTAGCCCTCTTAGCAATTAGTAAAAACAATTTAACAGATGGAGATACTGGGGAAAACCATCACTTAGTTATTAGTGATTGGCAATGTGTTACTAAAACTTATCCAGATTTCTGGGAAATGGCCCATCAATTTGGAATAATGACAAAAGCGATTGGGAAGGTGTCTAGTTATTGGGAAAAAATCAAAAATTATCCTATTGTCTTAGTTGGACTTCCTGGTGTCGGAAAAACTATATTAGGACAATATTTGGCAGCCCATCTTAATTTTACCTTTATAGATACTGACCTCATACTAAAAAAAATATATGGTGATGATATTACCGTAGCTTTAAAAAAAAATCCTGATGCCTTTCGGGAAAAAGAAACTCAAATTTTTCTAGATTTGGTTGATATGGATAATCCACAATGTATTATTTCAACTGGAGGTGGTCTTGTGGACAATCCAGTTGCTAGAAGTGTCTTAAAACAATTACCCCAAGTGATCTATCTAAAACGTCAAGCTGATTTTATTAACCAGCGTTTAGTTGAAGTTGGAAAATTAATAGGGAAAACACCAGAATATATTAAAAAGACCCGCGAGACTTATTATAGGGACGTCTCAAGTCATACCTTTGTGATGTTAGATAATGATCTTGGACTTCATCAGGTTAAAACTAGATGGCTTAGTTATATGGATGGATTACGACATCCCTTTTATCCTCGGTCTCAAAGTATGTTTGCCTGTTTAGGTGTTGGTAATATTACTAATGAAATTATGAGAACTATCCGTGAACAATTAGTGGCTCATTGTTGCCAAGCCATCGAATTAAGAGCTGATTTACTACTAGACCATAGTCCAGAAAACGTTGAAAAGGCCATTGTGAAAATTCAGGAACAAACTAACCGGGCTATTATATTTACCTATCGTTCAGAAGAAGAGGGGGGATCCGGTAATCGCCAAAATTCTAAAAGTCTGATGGAATTAGCTATCAGTCTTGGTTGTCAAATAGTAGACGTAGAATTAAGCAACGAGATTAACATTGTCCATAGAAAACAGACTTATCTCATTGGTAGTTGTCATCTAACTCAGACTAACCAAATCATCCAATCCTTGACCACTGACTGGGCTAGACATAGTCCAGATATTGTTAAACTAGTGACTAACCAAGAGACCTTAAAAATCTTAAACGTGTTACATTTGCCAAGTTTGTCAGGTAAACAAGGTAATATTATTATCCAGGACACCAAAATTTCCAGGTACCTCAATAATTATTTAACTCCAATTAGATTTACGACTTTGTCAGGTACTTCTCCATTTCAGGTTACTATTGATAATATTTACCGTCTTAAAAAGGAATTGTTACATAATTCACACCATATAAATAAATATTATCTCTTTGGGGATCCTATTTCCGGCTCGGTAGGTGATACCTATCATAACGAATGGTTTAGAGGGAAAATGAGTATATCTGAATACCACAAATACCAAACTAAGGACATTTCAGAAGTAGTTAATCAACTGGGTCAGAAAAATACCCAAGGGGCTTCTATCACTATTCCACTTAAAACTGAAATTTTGCCTTATTTAACTGAGGTATCGCATTCAGCCAAAACAATTGGGGCGGTTAATACCGTCACTAAGTTATCAAATGGTCAGCTTATTGGTGAAAATACGGATTGGTTAGCCATGCGAGATCTAATAAATCTACATTTATCTGACATTAAGGGTTATTCGGGATTGGTCATAGGAACTGGTGGCGTTGCTCGCGCGGCCTGTTTTACCTTTCAGCAAATGGGAATTCCTTTTTATATTTGGGGAAGAAACCAAGAAATAGCTACTCAACTTAGATTGATACACCAGGCGGAAGGGGTTTTTTATACAGAAGATGGAGTTATAAATAATATCCCTATCAAGAAAGGGAGTGGTAAAGAAACCGATTTTGAAAAAGTGGGTAAGAGCCCAAGTAATAGCCAAAGTAAAATAATATCTATTATCTGTGTTCCACCGGAAGTTTATTTAGATCTTAGACATCTCCCGTCTACCATAGTTTTAGAACAAGGATATACCACTAAACCTATTAGAAAATACCCTGAAGGTAGTATATTTGTCTCAGGTCTAGATATTCTAGTTAGTCAAGCCCGATATCAACACGATATTTGGATGAAACAGAGAGTAACCGGTTTAGTTTAATTTTTAAACAATGAGGTCACGATCATAAATATGATAAAAACTAAGATGAGATAATATATGCAGGAATTAGAAGTCGGATGTTTCACCTGACGATTATTAAAGGGTTCATCACACGTTTGAGTATCAAATCCAGGGACACTTAATCCAGCACTAATCGCAAGAAATTTGTCTGGACTCATGTTTATCATGTCGTTAGCCATCGAGGGGACTAAGCCTTTAAGATCTTGAAGTTGTCCAACTTTAAGACCAGGTTGGTTATTAACATAGGCATATTTTCCTTTATAACAACTACCTGGTTTAGTATCAGGACCTCTAAGGTTTTCAGGAACTTTATAGAGGGGATTAGGTATCCAAGTAAATCCCTTATCTACACAAGTCGCTTTATCTTCAATTTTAGTAGGACAAGTTCCAACTTGGACATAATAACTACTAGAATATTCACCTTCTAAGTTTTTATCAAAAAAACTACTCTCATAAGGTTTTTCTTGCTTCAGATAGCTTTGCTTATAATAATTAAGTAGATCACAACTAATACCCCCAGCCAATAGATAGCAATTATTTAAATCACTCTTGTTAGAGCTGGGATTACTTGCGGAAGAAGTAGAACCTGGATTAGCATCAACTAATAATCCGTCAATAAGCCTTAGTAATATATTAACATTATTAAAGATAGCAGTATAGGTTCCATCACCACTAACCCCATATGAATTTGGGTCATAGTTATTTTTAACAAATTGTTGGTAATCCCAGTCAAAATTACGCCAGGGGTAAACTAGATTTTTAATAAAAGATAATTCCCGGAAATTTTTTTCAGTTGCAGCTGCCGCACATTGAATACCATAATTACCAGATGACTGGAAACAGGTTTGGACTTCTTTAAATATCTTCTGTAGTTTAAGAAGGTATTCTGTATTTTGATCTAGGCTTTCATTTACTGAATTAGCCATCCTATAATTCAGACTACTCTATAGGATAGATATTTTCTGTCGGAAGACATTTTAGAAAGTCGGGTTTCCCCAGATTGGGGGTTTTCCAGTTAGCTACTAAAATAAAAGACCTTAAACATCTAAGGAGTTTTAAAAACTAAGATGGAAAAGACATTTACCAAAATATATCAAAAGGAAATCTGGGGAAAAGAAAGAGGTTCAGGTGCTGGAAGTAGTGTGGCCTACAATAAAAGATATATCGCTTTTCTAGAAGATATTATAAATCACCCTGATAACCAGATACATCATATTTTAGACTTAGGGTGTGGTGACTGGCAATTTAGTCAAACACTTAATTTTACTGGAAAATACTACTTAGGTGTAGATTGCGTTAAATCTGTAATAGACCACCACAATTCTCATTTTCAAGTACAAAATGAGGAAAATGGTTTAGAGACCCGGATCCAGTTTCTCCATCAGGATTTTTCACAACTTAATAATGTTAATAACTTGATAAATGATCCACCTGAGGTCTGGGACCTTGTTATTTTAAAGGATGTCTTACAGCATTGGAGTGACCAACAAATAACCGTGTGGCTTGATAACTTCCTTAAAAATACCAACTTCCGATTTATCCTAATAACAAATGGATGGAAACAAACCGATGTTCCAAGAAATGTCGTAAACCGATACCATTACAGTAAACTTAATGCGGAAAAATATCCATTAAATAAGTATCACCCCGAAATTCTGTTTTACTATCGTTATAAACAAGTTAGTTTAATAAAAGCGGGTAATACTCCAGATCTAGTAACAACCCACGCTTTAGAAAATAAAGAAAAATAAGGAAAAATAAGGAAAAATAAGGAAAATAAAAGAAAAATAAAAATTGACTTAGAAACTGAAGTAAATGAGATAAATATATCGTGACAATTAGAGAGATGAAAAATCTGTATAAATTACCAACTGTTTTGACTTGTGATGGGGAGATTTTAAAACAGGAGTTTCGTCATAAAGTGGCCTTGGTGAAAGGGGGAAAAGTTTTAGCCCACGCAGCTTCTAGTTTAGCGGGTTGTCGCTACCTTCAAAATAATTTGGGTCGGTCATGTCACGCAGAGATAAATGCCTGTAAACAGCTACCACATCATTATCGTGTCTGTTCGCGGAAAGTCGCGAAGGGTCGTCGTCTATAGTATCCGATACAATAGACAAGGCCAACTCGTCAATGCCCAACCCTGTTGTCATTGCGTGGAGACCCTGATGAAATTTGGGATTAATCAGGTTATCTATAGTAGTGAAGATGGGGATTTAGTTAAATCTAGGTTGTCTGACTTACCCCAAAAACTTAGCTCTGGAAACCGGTATTAGGAGTTTTTATTTATTACCAACAATAATAATTTCTCACTACTACATATTAATTAGGATGATTTCTGTTATGACAATTTTGTTAATTTTTGTGGTTCTATACCTATTGGGAAGTATCACATCAGACTTGTTATCAACTGTAATCACAATTGCTATTGTGGTTTGGATATTTTCTTATTTTATTTAAACATTAAGGTACTAAAGGTCATAAGTTACTGAGGTCCTAGATTATCACAATTTTAAGCTATATTAACTAATTTAGCTTAAAATTAACCAGGAAATAACCACTTATCTATTGTGGTTCTAACACAAAAAAGACGGTGTAGAATAATACCGAGTAAAAATAAAAACACGAGATAGTGTCCAACACTGTATTTTGGAAACCAGTTGGCTAACAGTTGAGCGACTATTAAGGTCAGAATAACATCTACTATGGCAATATTAAACAGTCTGTAGCTATGGAGACCCTGGCCGACCTTTCCAAACAAGTCCTGATATTGACATAACATCTAACCTTTCTTTAGATTATTTGTTATGACCAAACTAAATTTTGCTTTAGATTCTGAGCCTAAACTAGAATCTAAATTATCTCTAATAAAATTGGCCTGTTCCTTAGAGATATAGTAAAAGTTGTAGTCCTGGTTGGTATCTTGGTTAGTGTCTGGGTTAGTGTCTGGGTATTTGTGGGTATCTAAGCTCCATTTGTAAAGACGGTCTCCCAATTTATCCCATTGATTTCCATAAGGAGACTGGTTTAGTTTTAGTTCTAGATTAAGGGCCTGGGCATTGTTAACTTTAATAATCGTTTTATCTAGATAAGTCTTGACAAAAGCAACCATTTCTTGCCTGGTCTGATGTTTCACCACTAAATCTGCTTGACTTTGATATTGATCCGCCTTTTCCGAATCATGACCGTTTAGGTTAGCATGTGTTTCCCAATCATCGGGATAAGTTATTTTAAGTCGGTTAAGTTGAGTTTCCCGATCAATATCAAGGTAAATAATAGTAAATCCTGCTTCACGCAACTTCGTAACTTCATTTTCATACCTAACATCATCAACAACGACGTGACTAAAACCTTTCGCCTTATTAATGACATAATTAGCCCAGACATCTGGATTAATTTCTCTCATTTTACCCCCAATATTCTGAAGTAATCGGCGATCCTTATATTTCATCTGGAATAATTCAGAGGCAATTTGTTTAACTTTATCCGCAAATGCCAATCTGACAAAATAAGGACATTGTTTAATAAATTCATTAGCTAATGATGTTTTTCCTGATCCCATCCTCCCCAAGATTCCTATTTTTATTTGTGATGACATATATTAACAGAGATATAACTATTACTATATTATTATATCTTTTTAATTAAGTTTTTTGTTACTATGGTTTATCAAATTTAAATATTGAAAAAGATGGTATTTTTTAGTTGGAATACTATTATCTATAGAAAGAACATGGTTTTTCCGATTATTATTTACGAAACTTATACTACTTTTTAGATTACATGTGGAATTGGCAGGGGAAGTTAGGATTACCTCTTGGCCACTAATATTCTGTAAATTATTTTGTTGAATAAAAAAACTTCATACCAAACTGGATTAGTAAATATTGATTACAAGTGTGGGCGATTTGACTTAATTTATTAATCTCTGTAGGTGCCAAATACATAAAAAAATAGATATGGTTTTCTAATAAATACTTCAACATAAGTGTAATAAGTGTAATAAAATATAGAAAGATTTAGTTTGAGTTACGATAGTGTTGATAATTTAAATTGATGGTGAAATAGCATTAAATTTATTTTTACTAGTTTAGTATCCATTTAATATAAGTTTACATTGTAGGTTGACTTGATAAGTATAATATTTTTTTATAAGTAATAAGTATATGTTTTGGTTAATCTATTCCGTGTTATCTGCCCTGAGTTTTGGAGGTCAAGACTTAGTTAGTTATTATTTAACTAATAAAGAAAATATATCCTCTAGTTCTTTAAATACAGTTTATCATGTTTTTATTGTGGTTTTGGCTGTTATTTTTTTAGTAATAGGTGCTTTGATAAAACCAACCCAGGTTGGTAATATTGTTAAAAATTTAAAAACCATTGGAGGTAATTATCTCGGATATGCCATTTTAGCAGGTTTAGCTGGTATGACAGGTAATATTCTTTTATTCCAGTCTTATAAACGGGGAAAGAATATTAACCCAGGTATTATGACTGGTTTAAGTAATGGTGCTGTTATTATTTCTACATTTTTAGCCTTTTGGTTTTACCAAAAAAAAATAAACAAACGACAAATTCTTGGTATTATTATCTTACTGGTCTCTTTTGCTATGTTAGGTAATGATAATTTTAAGGGATTTGGTGATTTATTCGGAAGAGTAAAACAATATTTTACTAGAGATAAGGCAACAACAAATCAAAGTAAATCACCACCCGAAACATTTTCATCGCAAAAGACTGGAAAAAGTTGGCTTATCTTAGCCCTTGGTTCTGCTGTGGCTTATGGACTGCTAAGTTTTTTTCAGTATGTTATCCTTCAAAAAGACAAGAAAATCGATACTGTGTCTATGACCATTACTGTCGCATTAGTTCAAGCTATAGTCGGTATCATTTTATACTATATCTTTAAACAAGATAAGTTTAAAGCCTACCAGGTAGACAGTTTTGCTGGCTACAATAAAAATATACAGAAATTAAACCAAATGAAATATATACCCTACACCTTAGGAGGAGCATTTTTAGATGGATTAGGACTAATGACTTTATTACTTGGTTATATAGGAGCACCTAATCCTGGCTTTTCAGATGCTATTAGTGATGCTTATTTAATTCCACTAGGAATTGCCAGTTACTTTATTTTTGGAACTAAAATGAATCAACTTCAACTACTTGGTATTGTGACTACGGTTTTAGGTGGTAGTCTAATTTCTACATAACTACACCAACATTTACCAAACTCATTCCACTATTCATTTCTAATTCTTTTAAACTAATTGTCCCTCGGCTCTTGATAAAGGTATTGGTTTTTTCAAGAGCGTCATCTGCCTGTTTTAATCTTTTTTGACCACCACAACCTTGAGAATATTGGATCCAAACATGCCACATTTGGTTATAAATTATTCCGTAAATATTTAATTTTTTAGCCTGTTGAGCTAAACCTAAGAAAGTGATGGTATCGTCACGAATAGTTTCATCATCTCCTACGAATAATAAGGTAGGTGGATATTGTTGGAAATATTCCAGAGGAGTTTTTATTGGATTATGATCTTCAACGCTATTTTTACCTAAATATAATAATGCTGCTTGTTGTGAATCCTGAATAGTTTTTTCTGTTGGGGTCGTGAAAATAGGATCACCTGTTTTAGTAGAGGGACAAAATTCCCTAGTTTTGTAACTAGGGGTCTGACATTCCAAATCAATCCAAGGACTAAAAAGAACCATGGTAGAAATATTATCTAAAAGTTTATGTTTATTATCGGATCGTATCAGGTAATTTATAAATTGGATAGCGAGGGTCGCTCCAGAACTATCACCCATCAAGTGAATTTTGCTAACATGTTTCTTAGTAATAAGATATTCCAGACTACTTAAAATATACCTCATGACTTCATCATAGTGGATATCACTTTCACTGTTAACTAAAGGATAATCTAGGCAAAACACAGGTAAATTCGTTTTTTTATTGAGACGATAGGTCAAATTACGGTAAATAATTGGGTCATATTGGATAAATCCACCACCATGAAGGTAAACAATGCCTTCAATATTAGTCTGGTTACCCAAATCAACACTAGTGATGACATCAATATATCCCCTGACATCATTTTTAAGATCAATCCATTTAAAAATAGAATTGTTAGATTTAGTCTGATAGACGTCGTTTAGGTCATCAGTACTAATTATTTTTTGATTGTTTTCTATGTTAGTTATATCTGATATTTTCTTGACCTTATCTAGTCCGGTTAATCCCAAATCATTATTGTCGTAAAAGATATTACGACAATAATCCATTAATTATCATTAATATTTTTTTATTTATAAATCTAGATTACGACAAAAAATAACCCCGAGACAGTCATTAAAATTCCCCACCAACTACCTTTACTTATCTTAACTTTAAAAATATATTGACTGAGAATAACCGCTAATACTACACCAAGGGTATTAATGGATTTAACATAACCAACATTAGGTGCTGTTTCCATGGCATCAAGAATAGAAAGGGAATAAATTGTGAAAAAAAAAGCAGTTAAGAAAAGATAACACAATGCCTTGATAAATTTTATTTTTACTAGTTTATCCCCTTGTCGTGTTTCTAATCCTAAGCTATTCGTCCTATAGTATTTGTAGCTAAAGGTTACTATAACTTGAATTAGTAGGGCATTGGCTAATATATTAGTCGCGGTTTCATTATTGATACTTATGGCTTTTTTGGAACAAATATCTTTAAAAGTAGAAAAGACACCTGCTAATAATGCTAATTTTATCCAATAATTTGTGGCATTTCCTTTCACTTTTTCAAGATTTTTTGTTGGTTTTTGTTCTGTAAAGTTTTCTTTAGCCTCATTAGCAGTATCCACCCGTTTTTCATTTTTAACTACGAGATAGACCCCGAATATTACTAAAATCATTCCAAATATTTTATAAGGCTTAAAAACTCCTCCAAAAATAAAATAACTAGCTATAAATGTGTAGATGGCCTGGCATTTTTGCAGAGCCCTAGCAATACCTGGATTAGGAGCAATTTGACTTGACCTAATATATATCAAGTTAGAAACTCCTAAAAAAACCCCAGCTAGTAAACCCCAAATATTAAAATTAAATTTTTTGTGACCTAAGATGTTTATAACCATAGTTAATAAAAAACTTAAAAGACTCATATAGGCAGTAAAATCAGCACTTAACATATTAGTTACTCCTTTTTTGAGCGTTATTGTAATAATACTAGTACAAATTGCACTTAAAAGGGATAAAATAACCCATTGTTTCATCTTCTTTTTCTTGATAAAAAATACTAATATAATTATTATCGTGAAAAATAATTAAACAAATCAGTCTTTCTACTATGTAGATTTAAACACATTATGTTTAGTATGATAACCCAGGAAGCAAATGACGATAGCTGCTTAATAGGTTATTATCCAGGTATATTTAGTGATGATTTTATTAAAATGGCAAAAGATTATTGTTATTCTCAGACGGATTGGTTAGGTGGAATGAGCAGTTTTGGAAAAGCTATTCCACGATTACAAAAATGGTATCAATTAGAAGGTAAATATTTTTCACCAACCTGGAGGGAATGTCATCCTAGGTGGGAAGCATTTTCTTATGACAATAAATTATTAGAGATACAAGAAAGGGTAAAAATGAAAACGGAATGCCTCATTGGTCCTTTTAAGCGACACCCTAATTATCAAAATACCAGTTTTAACAGTTGTTTAGTTAATTACTACCGAGATCAACAAGATTCTATTAAACCTCATTCAGATAGCATTGATGTATTTGGATCTAATCCAACTATTGCAATACTATCTATTGGAGAGACTAGAGAAATATTTTTTAAAAGAAAAAAAATAAAAGATAAAGGAATAACTAGCTTAAGATTAGATAAAAAACACCAGCAACTTAATAGTAAAATAAAACTAGAAGAAGGGTCCCTATTAATTATGGCTGGAGGCACTCAACGTTATTATCTCCACGAAATTCCTAAGGTGGATAATAAGAAAAAAGAACGCTTTAGTTTAACTTTCCGGAATCATATAACCTGACCTATATCTACTATTACGTTAAAAATAATCACGAAAGGTATCATGTTAATAAAGTGTTAATAAAGTGTTAATAAAGTGTTAAACATGTCTAAATATATAGGCTACCGCAAAAGACGATATCTCGTCGGAGTAAATTAGAAACCTTTTCCATCGTGTCGGAAATAGAAGGATCTCCAATAACTTCAACAGACCTAATTATCTCTTGACATAATTCATCTAGACGCATAATACTTCTTACAATGGTTCCCTCCATAGTATCAGTATATTTCATAATTTCTGCAAAATCTTCACCTGATGCCCAGTAATAAACAGTTTTTATTAGACTAGTATTAAAACATTCCCTCCTAAATTTTTCTGGATCAATATTAAGACCAAGACTAGTCTGTGTCTCTTGTATCCGCCCGACCATTTCATCCAGGATTTTTAGTCTACTATATAGTTCCATATCAAAATCACCTATACTCCTGTAATCTTGTGTTCCTGATTTAGCTTCACAGCTAACTAGACAAGAGAGGAGAGCGGCAATTTGTGGAGGGTTCATAGACATCAAACCACCTTCCATCATGAATTCAGTTAAGACCAGTTCGTGACAAGTATTAATCCGTGTCGCAATCCGACCCTTAAGACTTAACACTTCATCTAAGTCTATAAATTTTAACTGCTTTAAGACCTGGATTCGTTTGTGATAATCTGGAAACAAAGAGAGAGTCTGGTCTGATGCTTCAAGTTGTAATTTCCCTATTTTCTCTTCTAGCCAATAGTTATCGTGAATTATTTTAACTGTCTCTGGGAGGTAAACTTTTGGTGACTCTCGGTAAATTTGGTCTAATAGTTCAGATATTTGGAGTAGTTGATGGCTACTGGTAAATGGAAGCTTTAGACGCTTGATAGGGATGTGCTTTAGCTCAGTAACTTGGTGGGGATATATTTCATGAGTAACCGTAATATCTTCACAAATGGCTAAGACCCAATCATATGTTATCTGAAATGACTTATTGTTGTCACGACCTGACTGATCTGATGAATTACTGGGAGGATTACTTAAATATTTAACCGTTAAATAATGATCACCAACCATGGTTATTTCCATTGGCTGTGGATAAAGCTCAACATCAGGCCATACTAAGATTTTTCGCCCAGGGTAGAATAGCTGGTTAAATATTTTAGGGGCATATAAATCCACCAGAGTTTTGGTCATTAATCCACTGATCTGGTTTACTTTAGTCCAAATATCCAAACCAACTTGGGCTTCAGCATCATCTAGTTGTTGTTTTAACAACTTAAGTTGTCTTTCCCCAAGCTTAATAAGACGTGTGATTTTGGCGACTTGATGAGCATCTTTTTGATTACCAAATTCTGAAAAACTACTTCTTAACAAACCTGTGACACCTTTTTCAATATTATTAGTCTGAAACATATTCAAGATAGTTTGGTAAGTTAAACGGAACCGACTCGTCAATAATAGCGGTTTACCACTAATTAGACTTTTGTAAGAAGTTTGACTTGGTTTCCAATGTGTCACAATAACAGTTCCAACATCATCTAGGCCACGTCTCCCGGCCCGGCCACTCATCTGAGTATATTCACCCGGGAGTAGATCTCTAAATTCCA
>WLWF01001535.1_pt1 | contig 18605 bp, 13 predicted proteins | sample 6718331 | NCBI WGS metagenome assembly WLWF01 (sample SAMN12718692, study PRJNA515312) | sponge metagenome | isolation source: marine sponge | host: Mycale hentscheli | place: New Zealand: South Island, Marlborough, Capsize Point | collected 2003-05-01
GAACCGGGCTGGTCTTGGTATGGAAGTCATGCACGAGCGTAACGCCCACAACTTCCCACTGGACTTGGCATCTGCTGAGACTGCTCCAGTGGCGCTGACTGCTCCTGCAATCGGCTAATACTCTTCGTACGTTTATCCTTCGGGACGCATGATAACACAGCATGAAACGGGGCTGTGTCTAACGGAGACTACAATGACTCAAGTACAAGTTCGCAACATCATCAACAACAAAGCAAAAGCCGCTCGTAAAGAGAAGGAAGTTTGCCTTGTCTATCGTGGAACAGCGTACAAAAAACAAGTGAGCTAGAGCTTACGCCGGGTGCAATTCCCGGCATCACTATTGGTGAGTGCCCGATACGTCGGATACCACTTGCCGTCATGACGGAGGGAATAGACCTCACAATATTTGAACAAAAAATTTTCTAACGTTAGAGACAGTACACATTATTATTTAAAACAATGGCTATCTGGTCTCAAGAAGGTACTTCGTATACCGAATCAAACACGGGTCAATCCCGTTCCTATGGTACTGAAAATCAGGACATGGGCATTACCGCACAAGGTAATATTAACAAAACACCAGGCTTGGGTCTTACTCAAGGTGGTGCTGATTATGACGCTAAGTATGCAACTTATCTGAAGTTGTTCAGTGGCGAGATGATCAAAGCTTACGAGTCACAGTGTATCGCTAAAGGAACTGTCCAAACCCGCACCCTGCGGAACGGAAAGAGTCTTCAGTTTATCTACACTGGACGTATGACGGCTGACTATCATCAGCCTGGTACACCGATCCTTGGATCTGGTGATCCTCCGGTGGCTGAGAAGACAGTGATCATGGATGACCTGCTGGTTTCCAGCGCCTTCCTGTATGATCTCGATGAAACCCTGGCTCACTACAGCCTGCGCTCGGAGATCTCAGCTAAGATCGGTCACGCTTTGGCTGAAGCATATGACAAGAAAATCTTCCGTGTCATCGCTAAGTCTGCACGTACCGCTCATCCTATTACTGCATCGCCTGGTCCCGAGCCCGGTGGTTCTGTGATTAACCTGGGTGCTGGCAATGAGTTCAACGCTCAAGCTCTCGTAGATTCATTTTTTGAAGCCGCGAGTATTTTAGATGAGAAGAACGTACCGACCGGTGGTCGTACCGCGATCCTTTCTCCTCGTCAGTACTACGCCCTGATCTCTCAGGTCGATACGAACATCCTTAACCGTGACTACGGTAACACTCAGGGCAACCTGAACAGTGGTGACGGTCTCTATGAAATCGCTGGTATCAGCATCCGTCGTTCTAACAACCTGCCTTTCATGGCTGGTACTGTTGCTCGTGTTGATGGTGAGAACAACGATTACTCCGGTGACTTCTCTGCTCACTGTGGTCTGATCTACCAGCGTGATGCTGCTGCTGTCGTCGAAGGCATCGGTCCTAGCGTCCAAACCACTGGTGGTGACGTGAAGGCGATGTATCAAGGTGACATGATCATTGGTCGCCTCGCTATGGGTGCCGACTGGCTGAACCCTGCCGCTGCTATTGAACTACAAGCTTCCTGATAAATTATGGCTTCTCATGTAACTCCCGGTACTCAGCAGTACGCGGAGATCGAAGCCGCAAGAGGCATTAGTCTTCGGACTAATGATGTGGGTTCTGTTACTCAGGACCCGCTCACTCCTGTCGAGTATGGTCGCACTGCTGCTGGCTCAAAGTACACTACTACCGCCTCTAGCGGTAATGAAATTCCTGGTTAATAAATTATGGCTAACCTATCTACTGCTGCTGGCAACAATGGTGTCAGCGGATCAACTGAAGGTATCTCCGGTGGTGATACCGCAATCCGTAACTCTGTAGCAATCACCGCTAACGGTGGTGCTGCATCTACTGTTTATAGCGAAACCAAGAACCTGCGCTTTGCATACCACCAAGTGGAATGCGATTCTCCTTCACGTTCTCGCCTTTAATATACATACGCCCTCCCTTCGGGGAGGGTTTTTTTTATGCTTACTGCAAAGACATGACTGAATTACAAGCGATTAATCAAATGCTGGCTGCAGTGGGACAGATGCCAGTGACTTCTATTGATAAAGATCAAAATGATAATCCCACCAACCCGGACGTTGCGATGGCGACTGAGACTCTGAACCAAGTCTCCCGAGAAGTACAGGCAGAAGGTTGGACTTTCAACAGAGAGTTCCATTATCCGTTCACTCCCAACACTGATGATGAGATTGTTATCTCACCTAACATCCTGCAGATTGATTTATGTCGTGAAGTATATGGTAACCTGAGTAAGGAACCTATTCGTAGGGTAGACCCTATGGATGGTAAACCTAAACTCTATGACAAGACTGCTCACACCTTTAAGTGGAGTGGTCCTGTCCACTGTGATGTCTTGTGGTTGTTTGGATGGGAAGAGCTTCCGCAACCTGTGATTGACTATATTGTTAACAAAGCTGCTGCACTATTTGCACACCGTATTATTGGTGATGAAAAACTATATACCCTGCTCTCAGCTAAGGCAGATGAGTGTCGTTCTTATGCTCTAGAGTATGAGACACAGCAAGGTGACTATACTTTCTTTGGTCACCCACAGGGAGGTAATTACTATAAGAGCTATCAACCTTTCCATGCATTATACCGATGAATGTAACACAAACCGTACCAGCTTTTCTAGGTGGTATTAGTCAACAACCTGACTATGAGAAATCACCTGGGATGCTCAGAGATATTAAAAATGCATATCCTGATCTGAGCTATGGTCTGCAGAAGCGGCACGGTGCACGGTGGGAATATGATCTCTTGGAAGATTCATACCTGGATGATGCCAAGTGGTTTACATTTAGGGATGCTGATGACCAACCATATGTTGGTGCCATCGTCCCTCCCAGTGGACCTGGCGTCACTCCCTCTCGCCCTGCCGGTGTCAAGATGTGGGATGCACTTACAGGTCAAGCCCAGATTGTCCAAGGTAACTTTGGATACCTGGCATTGAATAGTAGACCTGAAGAACTTACAAAAGAAGCATATAAAATTGCAGCAATTAACCAGACTGCCGTCATTGTAAATAGAAATGCAATAGTTAAGGAGAATATAACTGATACACCTGGTATCCTTACTGGTGAGTTGACTACTATTGCTGAACTCCCTGAGTCTGGTTCTAGCGGTGAGATCTACCACATCATTAACAGCACTTCAGAGCTAGACGATTACTATGTACAATGGGCGTCAGGTCCTAACTCTACTGGTGCCTGGGTAGAAGTGGCTGAACCTGGTATCCCTGATGGGCTAAACATCAACACTATGCCACACGTCTTGGTTAAGGTTGCTGATAACCAGTTCTCATTTGCTGAGGTACCATATAAAGATCGTATGGTAGGTAATGAAGCAACCAACCCAAACCCTAGTTTTGTGGGTGGTTACATTGAGAATGCGTTCTTCTACCTGAACCGTGTTGGATTCCTGTCCGGCAATAACGTCATCATGTCTCAACCACTGAGACCTGACCTTAGTTCACAGAATATCCAGTCCCCTAACTTCTACCGCATATCAACCCTGGTTCAATCTCCGGCGGATCCTGTTGACATCAACGCATCAACTATCCGTTCGATTACACTACGATCAGTCCAGCCTACCTATCAAGGTTTGTTGGTCTTTGCTGATGGTGAACAGTTTACCTTATTCTCTGAGAGCGGTATCGTGTCACCCGACACGGCTACCCTCAAATCCATGTCTACTTATGAGTACCATGGTGATGTGGATGCTGTTGAACTTGGTGATAACCATTACTTCTTATCCGAGACGCTACGACACACACGGGTATGGAGGATGTCACCACGAGGTGAAGCTATGAACCCTGATGTAACAGAGGTGTCAAAGATCATCACAGATTACATACCTAATAATATTGACATCTTAGAAGCCAACACACAGAATGGCTTCATTGCATTAGCATCACACGAGTCTAAGACTATCTACCTTTATAGGACATTCATTGAGAATGGTGAGGTGTTACTGCAATCCTGGTACACCTGGGAGCTTCCTGGTACTATCCATGCTATCGTCTTCCAGAAAGATGAGATGCTTACGGTTACAAAACAGGACGGTAGGTTTGCCCTATCTTCTATTATCCTGAATACTATTCCTGAGGAAGATGTCCTTACTAACATTGACCAACAACCTGGTTTAAACTCTATACTTAAATCAATAGGACCTTACCTGGATTTCTGGTTAGGTCAAGAAAGGTTCCAACAGATTACACCTGAGGGAGAAACAGTTGATAGCAATGGTGAGGTAACATACAATGATTATCGAATCCGTCTACCTTTCAACTACCCTACATCCATACCTGGGATGACACCTATTGCTATTCAAACAAAGGATGAACTGAGCAGAACATATGATGTAGGAACAGGAGCTATCTTCCCTATTGAAATAGATGCTAATGAATGGATTATCAAAGGTAATTTTAAGGCATCTGATAATCCTAAGTTTGTAGTAGGTTATCGTTATGAGTATGACCTAGTGCTCCCTAACTATTTCATGATGACTGAGACAGGAGCTGACTTTACAGCGCATCTAAACATAGACCGTTATAGGTTTATATTTAAGGATGCGTCAGAGGTACAGTACATGCTTCAGTTACCTGGTAGAAATGATATGAAAAATCCAGATGATTGGACAGTTGTCAAACCACAGCCAGAATCAAGGTATTACTATTCTGATGTGATCCCTGTAGGAGCTGAGGTACAATTGATGCTACCCATCCATCAACGAAATACTAATTTTAACATGAGAATTTACAGTGACTCACCATATCCAGTTACTCTGAATAAGTTGATGTGGGAAGGATCATATAACCCACGTTACTATAGGAGAGTCTGATGAGTAAGTATCCTGAGTATCAAGCAAAGCTACAGAACCAAGCAAACGTAGCTCAATACAACCAACAGATGAAAGAGTTTGCCGCAAATAAGGCAGACTTAGAACGTGAGGTTGAATTAGAAAATAAGATTAGGGAAGAGACTTTCCAATATCAACAGGAGTATCGTAACCAGCAAAAACTGGCTATCCTGGATCAGTTCGAGAGAAGCCGTAAGGACTACATGCAGCAGTTGGTCAACAACGAAGCTGCTGCTAAGGCTGCTGTAAACTCTCAGAACAGGCAATATGATCAGAGGGTGGGAGAGGCTAGAGAGAGAAGTGAAGACTTACGTATTGGTCTACAGAAGGAAGTCCGTCAAGGCTTCTATAATCTGGAACAAAGTCAGTTCACTCTTGATCAAGCCCTGTACCAATCTGAATCTAATAAGGCACGGTCTGAATTAAACCTACAGACAACCCTGAAAGGTATTGAGACTGACCGTAAGGCTAACAATCAGCAGTTATCTGAAGCTCTCTATACTGCTGGATCAAATAGGAAGAGAGCACGTCTTGATTTTAAAAGTCAGCTAAACTCTATCAGAGGTGCGGAGAATGACATCCAAACCAATAGAGAAAAGATTGCTATCAATCAAATTGAGATCAATAACAGAGAACGTGATGCTGTAGCTGACCGTAACTTTGAGGCAATCGCTGCTGACATTGAACGTATTGTTCAAAGTGGCTCAGCCCGTGCACTAGGTAGAACTGGCACATCCTCTCAGAACTCTCTCCAATCTACGTTGGCATCGTTTGCTGTCAACACTGCTAAGATCGAAGACGCTCTTTATCGTAGTAAGGAATCACTGAAGCTAGAACGTGAGAGACTAGCATCTGACTCTAAGTCTCTCGACACACAAGAAAGGCTGCTAGATGAGACGAAGGGTCTTAACTTCGAGAGTCTCCAACTTACTATTAAAGATCAATATCAGGCAGAGGAAGACGCAAGGACCCGTGCTAATATTAGAGCAGAAGAGCAGAGGAATATAGGTGATGCTACTAAGAAGCAGACTACACTCGACATCCTTGATGCTGATCAATCTACAGCTTTCGCAAGAGAGCGTCAGAAGATTGACATGCAGAAGATATTAGATGATCTCGACTTTAGTCAGGACATCTTTCAACTTAACCAGGAGAGACTTGGTGAATCTATCTTGAGTGCTGCCGAGGCACGCAAGTATGCTATGTCTGAGATTGCACGCGGTAAAGTCATGGCTGACCGTGAAGCAGATGCTCGTCGTATGCTACCACCTCGTTTCGCTCCAGATCCACCGCGTCCCTACAAGGCAGAAATGCCTACGTTGGTTCCACCACCAGAGCCTATCAAGGTTTCTAAGAAAGCATTTGCTATTGAACAACCTAAGAAACAAAGTGGTCTTAGTAAGGTCCTTTCTATTGGTGGTGCTATCCTTGGTATCGCTGGTGCTGCCTTTACTGGTGGTGCGAGCCTTGGACTCGGTATGGGTCTTGGTAGTGCTGCAACTGCTGGTGCCGTTGGCATCGGCGCTTCTGCCGCCAGTTCCGGTCTGGGTCTTATCAGTCAATACACATAACATACTAAAAACAAATGGATCCTATTAGTACAGCGCGTTACGGCTCGCCACAAGGATTCAATCCTGCCACTGCTCCCAACACTGTGGAGCAGCAGCGCAGGCAGGATGAAGAGTTCCTTAGACAATTTAAAGAAACAAAAGAGCTAGAGCTGGCTCAAGAGGCACAGCTCCTCAATGACATTAAACAGAACAACCGTATTGAACGGGAAAGTCTGGCAAAACGTGGTCGTGCACAGGTTGAGCAGTTACAGCAGAAGAATAAGCTAGAGTCTAATAGGATTCAACGTCAGTATCAAGCCGAACAGTCTGCTACTGGCGGTATGAATTCCAAGGACAAGCGGTTTAACGATGCTTTGAGCCTTGTCACCAGTCTCAGTAAAACAGCTATTAGTACTGCTACCAAGATTGGGCAAGGTATAAAGACAGATAGTGAGAACCGTGCTGTTGCTGATGCTAACAAACTTATTGCAACTGGTGTTCAGCCAGGTACTGCTACTCCTGAAGCAATCAAAAAGGCAACCTCTAACATAGGTGCTGGACAACAAACGATAGCATTAGAGACTACGCAATTGAAGCAGATGTCTGATGCTACCACGGTTGGTAAGGTAGGCACTGTAGAAGCTGTTGACCTAGAGGCATATCTCAAAGGTCAGAATGGTTGGTATCGTAATACATTTATTAAGACATACGCTGCTCAGCAAGGTAAAGACTTTGGTCGTCAAACACTTGCTAAGCTACAGGAACAGAAGCTTCAAGATCCTAATAGCACCATCTCCATGTATGGTGAGGATGTTCCTATTAGCAGTGTTGACCTGGGTAACCCGTCTGAACTGGAAGAAGCAATCCAATCCAGCATCCCTGGTTTCCTAAAGCAAGAGGGTTTGGATGGGTATAGTGATACTATGCTTGCTGACTTCTATAAGAATGTAGCCTCAAGTACACAGCAGACTGTCGGTACTATCCGTAGCGCACAGATTGCTACCCAAAAGAAAGACATTATTGATAATGCTGAGGGTATCTTTAGAATGGATGCTACTCCTCTTAATGCTAAGATGCTTTACACCACTTATACCCAGTCTGGGTTGAGTGCTAAGGAAGCCCGTGTTAAGATGACTGAGCAGACCGCTGTTCTACCTCAGGATGAGTTTGATGCTATTTATGATGCACCATTTGGTCCTAATGGATTAGCATTCAAGGATCAATACCAAGGTGACTATGCTCAGGCTAAACAGAAGCGTGACACATACATTAAACAGAATCGTAATTCTAGGCAGTTTGCACAGGAAACTGATAATGCAGAGTTCTTGCTAGACTTTAACGATGCTTTTATTCAGGATGCACAGGATGGTAACATCGATGCAGACCCAGAAACCTTAGCTGCTATTGCTCAAAAACGTGAGAGTATGGGTGATGCTACAGGAGCTGCTGCTGTTAGGGCAAAGATCCCGATGACACGTAATAAACTGTATGATGACCGTTTTGTTGAACAACTCAAACAAGATGGTGATCTTGGTATCCTAAACTACACTAAACAACAGATTGCTGATAATGCTTCACTAAGTGCAGCAGGTAAGCAAGCTGCTATGAAAGTGATTGATGAGTACAATAGCAAACAAGTACCTCAGAATATTAAGACACAAGATCAGGGTGTTATTAATGCAGCCCTGAAGAATCGTCTGAAGACTAATATGTTCACTGAAGGTGGTGATGATTTTAGTCTTAAGATCAAGCAAAAGGAAGCCTGGAACGATTACCGTAAGGTGTTCAACGCTGAGCTTCAGAACGGTTCTACACCTGAAAAAGCAGCAGAAGCTGCCCTTAATGATTTTTATGCTAAATACAACGATAAAGAAGGTACGTATGCTGTCACTGATCCTCTCAGTGGTGAGTCTGCTCGGTTTACTAAGGTTGATACTGCCGGGAAAAGATATGCACCCTCAGTTAACCTAATGGAAGTAAACAAAAAGGTAGAACTGAAGGGTGAAAAAGCAGCATTTAGTGAGCCTAACCTGTATGCAACTGAGACAGAAGAACTGCAGTCAATGCTAGATGGTATGAAATCCACTGGCACTGTCGTTGTTCCTGAGACTCTCCGTAGGATACAGGACAAGATGGGAGGTACTATGTCCTTGCGTCAACTGCTCAACCAACGGTTGGGTGCTAACAAACTGGACACTATCCCACAGGAAGTAGGTAAACTTGCTGATGAAGTGCAGAGTGCATTTGATCCTAGTTACAACAAGTTCCTGAACTATAAGCCTAACTCTACCCGTACAGATATTGCTGCTATTGGTAGTGGTCAGGATCCTATTTATGAAGCAAGGATTCCTGCTAATTTAAAGGATGATGTAGAGTTTACTACTGCAGTAACTAAAACTGCTCAAGATCTTGGCATCAGTGAGTCTGCTCTATATGCTGTAATGGATTTTGAAACTGGTGGTACATTTAACCCTGGTATTAGAAATGCTGCAGGTTCAGGTGCTACTGGTTTAATCCAGATTACGCCAGCGACTGCTGAAGATCTTGGTACTACTACTGAAGCTCTGTCTAAGATGTCTAGAGCACAACAGATGAAATATGTCAGTTATTACCTACAAAACAAGGTGAAACCTGGTATGGGTGCTGCTGATGTCTACATGTCTGTACTGTTTCCTGCTGCTGTTGGTAAACCTGATGACTTCGTACTGTTTGGTAACGGAGCTATGAGTGGATTTACTGGCATTGCTTATGATCAGAATGCTGGTCTGGACCTTAACAAAGATGGTAGAATTACCAAAGCAGAAGCAGCAGCTAAAGTTGTAGGTTCTGAGCGAGCTTGGCGTCAACCTAGAAACATGAGACCTGAACTTATGGAGGCACGGTAATGCCTGATTTTTATGATCCGAATGCTACGGTTGACTATACGTATGATTCGGAAGAAACTCAGCGTGAGCTGAAAAGAGAAGCAGAAGAGAAACAGATTGCTCAAACCCAGAAAGACATGGAGGTTGAAGCAGCTGAACTTGACTATGCTAATAGAAACCTAAAATCAAAACAACCTACTACTGAGACTCCTACTCCTGAAGCTAAGCCAAAGGAAACACCTCCCAAAGAAGATAATGGTTTTCTTGGTGGTATGATGGAGACTCTACCGGCTGGATATGCGGATCCTGGTGCCCTAAATACTGATACTATGGGTGGCAATCAACGTGTTGTAGCTGGTGGTATTGATCTTCTTATGGATGGTGTGTCAGCATTGATCCCTGCTCTTAAACCTGCTGATGAATGGTGGGAAGAGAAGTCAGGGCGTAATGCTGGTAAGGATCCATATAAGAAAGCAGAACGTGACATGGGTGGTATCATGATTGGTACTCTACTTACTGGTGGTGTCGTTGGCTCTGCTGCTAGCAAACTACCTGGTGTTGCTAACTTGTCAATGCGTACCAGGTTACTTGGTCAAGCTGCTGCTGATCTCGGTGTTGACGCTTTGCTCTCTGGTGTCTCTGACACAACACGTGAAGCTGGTAACCTCGGAACTATTGCTGAGAACCTGCTACCTAATGGTATGCAGATCCCTTGGGCATCACGAGATGGTGAATCACCTGATGTCACGTTCGCTAAGAACATGACTGAAAACATGCTCCTGGGTGGAGCCGGTGAAGCCATAGGACTTTTGTTTGCTAAAGTTGGAAACAAACTCAAACCAAAGAACTCTGCTGCTGCAGATAAGATTAAAGAGAAGGTTCTCAAAGAGCAAAAGGAACTGGTAGAAGCCAAGGGTGATCCTGTGGTAGCTGCGGTTAACCGTAGCCGTCAACGTAAGAAGGATGCACAACTTGGGATTGCTAAGAAAGTTCTGAAAGAAGATCCTGAGGGTGTTAATGGTTATAATGCTTTTGTTAATGACCCAGCTGAACCTGTTGCTAGGATCACTCTAGATGAGGAATCTAGTGGTATTGACTTCATGGCAGATCAAGCTCGCATCCAAAATAATGTAGGAACATTTGATGGACGGGCGAGACCTATCATCAACGATGCTGAGATTGAAGCTCTAAGCCGTGCAGATGCCCCTACAAGGGCTAGTTTACTATCTAAGGTAGAAGGAGAGCTAGGAGCTGAATTCGAGCTTACTGTAGGCGGACAGAAGCTAACTAAGCAAGAGGTAACAGAAGCTGTTAATAATCTCTATGACACTGCTCTTCAATCTGAAGAAGGTTTCAAAGAAGCAGTTAAGTCTATGCGAAATGCAGAAGCTAATGTCTTTGAATATGCTGAACAGATTTCAGATGCTGGTCAACGTGAGATTATGATTAAAACAGCTGGTAGATTACTTGATGCTGTTAGTCCCCAAACTCAACGGGCATCAGCTTCTATTCAAACACAAGCTGCTAATAGTGTATCAGACATTGGTAGAAACATTGATTTGATGGCTGATGTAGTTGATACTTCACGTCTTCAAGAACTAGTGTTACCACGGCTGCGTGTTCTATTAAAAGAAATCGAAGCTAGTAAAACAGCACAGAAAGTTGCTGGTGACATCAAAGCTAAGTTCAGTAAAAAGATGGACTCTATTGAAGGTGCTCTATCTTATGATGAAGATTATATTGATACTATGCTTGGTGAGTTTGATAGTGCTCTTATAAACTCAAGTAAGAGAACTGATGAGTTTGTTGATACTCTTTCTGATGTATCTAAAGAGAATCCTAATTACCTCCGTCCTTTGTACCGTATGTGGGCAAAGACTAACGGTGAAATTGACACACTTTACAAGCTACAGAAACATGCTACGAGTCGCTTAGGGACAATCCGTAAGGCATTCCGTGATGGTAACCCTGAGGTTCCTTCTGTAATCCTACGGGAAATGGAAGGTCTCCGTATGGCTAACATGCTGAATGGTCTTGCACCTGCTAAAGCTTTTGTTGGTAACGCTACCGCTATGGTTGTTAAACCTATGACGATGTTTGGTGGTAGTGTACCGATGGCAATGACAGGTAACCTGAAGCCTCTACAACGTGCTTGGATGGGCTTTAGTGGTGGTATGGAGGTATTTCAACGTGCACGTAGTTTGGCGATGTCTGAGTGGCGTTTCGCTAACGCTAACCCTGATGCTGCCATGGCACGTGGTCGTGCTGACTACAACCAATCTTCTGCTGCTAACCCGGCAGGTTCCGACTGGAAGAAAAGTCTTTCAGAATTTGAAGAGTTTGAAGAGATGTCAGAATCCTGGGATCTTGGAAAACAGATGATCTGGAATGCTACTAAGACTCTTGCTTACTGGAATCGTAAGTCATGGAACCGTTGGGGATTGCATACTATGTACGGTGCTGATGGTTTTGTGAAGTCAATAATGTCTTCATTTAACTCTAGGACTCGTGCTTATGATGAGTTAATGCAGACCAATGGTGGTGCTTTCACTAAGTCAGAGTTTCAAGCTGTTGAACAACGACTCTATAAAGAATCGTTCAATGCTGATGATACTCTATCAGATGGCTACGCTAAGTTTATGTCAGAAGAGGTTGCTCTTAATGCTGACGTGGCTGGTGTTCAAGCCTTTGGTGAGATGGCACGTAAGTTTCCGGTACTGAAGTCTATCTTTATGTTCCCTAAGACTCGTGTTAACCAGTTCGGTGTTGTCCAAACCTTTGATCCTACGGGATTGCTTGGTGGTTGGATGGACAGATCTGGTAAGGCGATTCGTGCTGGTACACCGGATGAGATCAACGAAGTCTTGGAAATGCATGGTATGGCAAAGGGTGACATCGAAGGATTCCAAGCTCTGAAGTCTGAGTATATCGGACGTAAGATGATGGCATCTGGTATTGTCATGACTGCCGCCATGGGTGCCTTGAACGGACGGTTGACTGGTACTGGTCCGCTGGATCCGGTTGAGAACCGCAAGTGGCGTGACCTTGGTGGTCAACCATACGGTATCACTATTAGTTACAATGAAGATGGTAGTCCTAATATTATCAGCTATGAGCAAGCTCCAGCTTGGGTTAAGCTGCCTTTGAGCATGATCTCTGATCTTGTCATGGCATACCAAGATGATGCTGGTGAAGGTCTTGGAGATTTCCTTAACACTATTGCTGGTGCTTTACAGGCAAACGTCACTAATGATTTGTTTGTCCAAGAGGTTGAGCAACTTGGTGGTATCCTTAGTTTCAACCAAGGTAGTCAGCGTTACCTGGCTAACATGATTGATACTATGGTTCCTGGATCTAGTATCCGTAGCACCATGAGTTCTGTCCTTGTACCTAACCTGCAAGATGTACAGAACAATGTTGTAGAAATCTTAGCAAACCGTAACCGCTGGATCCCTAGCCTTGAACAATCTTTTGCTGACAAGAAAGACATCTTTACTGGTGAGCCTATCGGTGCTGGTTCTAGCCCGATGGAAATGTTGCTGAGCAAAGTTCTGCCTGGATTTAAAACTAAAGCAGGTACTGAAGTCTGGCGTCAATGGTTGTTGACTACAAACTGGCGTGGACTGTCGGAACCTAAGATGAACCCTGTTACAGGTGAGGAACTTACTGGACCTCAACTTGAGTGGGTCAACAACTGGATTGGTAATAACTTGAACCTTGATGAAAAGGTTATTGAGATTATGCAATCACAAATTGCTGATGATCTTGAGAAGTACGAGGAAGCTAATGCTGGTAAGTCACAAAAGAACTTGCCACGTAAAGCAACTGCTGTACATGAAGTGCTAGATAAAATGTTGAACAATGCCTATAAGAAAGCTTGGACAGCCTATGAAGCAGAAAACGTTGAGTACAGCCTGGGTTCTATGAAACCCACCAAGGCAGCGCGGGACAAGGAAATTCGTAAGGGTAACTTTGATAAAGCGCAGACTCTTGCAAATAGGGTAGAAACATTAAGACAATCAACTCCTAAATAATTATGTCTAATGTGTTTGACCAGTATCCCTCCAACGGGATCGGACCATACAATATTACATTTGAATATCAAGAGCAAGAGGATGTTTTTGTCCTCTTTGAAAACAAGGAAAACAAGTTATACGAACTACAACCAAATAATTCTTGGTCTTTCGTAAACGCAACTACAATTGAACTGACTGCTGCACCCGACCCTGCAGTGGAAGTTATTCGTATTCAGCGTATTACTGATGTCAACCCTCTAAAAGCGATTTTCTACCCGGGCTCCGCTATTAGGGCACAGGATTTAAACGATAACTTTGAACAGCTTATGATGGCTGTTGAAGAAGGTCGTGTCAATCTTGACACCTTAGAAGAGTACATCGATTTTTGGATCTGGAATAAGTTAGATGATACTATTGATTATGAAGAACAGACTACTGGCATTGCTAACAGTAAGTTAGATGATGATCATATCTTCACTGCAAGTGCTATTGCAGCACGGCATGATGCTTATGTTCAAGCTGATAAACCTACTGATTTAACCTACGAACAAAGTGGTAAGGTTTGGAATGACACTGAAGAGCTAGATAATATGTTCTGGGATGACCAGAATAAAACCTGGCTCAACTTTGTTAAAACTGGTCCACAAGGTGCTAAAGGTGAACCCGGTGAACCCGGTCCAGCCGGTCAAGATGGTGAAATACAGGACTGTCCTAATGATGGTCAGCTCTATGCCCGACAAAGGGTTGTTAACCAAGGAAACTGGGTTGCCATCAACAATATAATTGGTGGCGGGTCAACTTACAATTTCATAAAGCCGTTGGAAGAAGATGGCACTTCTGTTAAAATCAATCTCTATTTACTTAACAACATTTAATCATGGCTCTTACTAATACTGACCTGTTGCTTGTCCAGCGTGGTGCTACTCCTTTGAAAATGGAAGCATCGGTGCTTGCTACTTATGTCAAAGATGAGGTAGATTCAGCTGATATTGAAATCGCATCTGCCGCTCAACTTGGTGTTATCCGTGTAGGTAACAACCTGTCAATTGATCCTGCTACTGGCGTATTGGATGCTGTCATCCCTGCCGGTACTGAATTCCAAGGTGTCTGGGTTGACGCTGCTAACCCTCCTACCACTGGTAACGGAGGTAAGCCGTTAGCTACTGGTATGTTCTGGATCTGGGACAACGGATCTGCTACCCTTAACAACCCACTTTGGGGAAGTGCAAACAATGAAGCCGTCAACGATGGTGACCTGATCTTCTATGATGGTACTACGTTTGACGTGGTTCCTGGTACCGGTGGCGGTGGCAGTGCTGTTACCATTACTGGTACTCTGCCTATTACTGTTGATGACAGTAACCCTTCTAACGCTATTATTGGTATTAACAAGGTTACTGACACCACTGATGGTTCAATGACTCACCAAGATAAGGTGAAGCTTGATAGCATCTCTGCTGGTGCAGAAGCAAACGTTGCTCAGAACCTGGGTTACACTCCTGCTGCCAACAGCGGTAAAGTTGACATTGACCAAGGTGGTCTTGGTGCTACTATCCCTGCTGCTACCGCTGGTCAAGCTGGTCTCATGACTGGTGCTGATAAGGCTGCCCTCGATCTCCTGGCTGCTGCACCTACCGGTATCCTGTCTGTTGTTGAAGGTGATGGTATTAACGTGGACACTACTAACGCTACGAACCCTGTGATCAGCGTTGAGTTTGGTGCCTCTCCTAACGGTACTCCTAAGCTGGTTATGCCTTATGACCTCACTACGCTTGGTGAGCTAACTTGATTTAACTCCACTAACTATTAACTATGTCAATTCAAAATGATGACCTACTTATTGTAGGTAGAGGATCAGAAACAAAAAAATTTAAATACCAACAATTGGTTAGTAGTTTAGAGAATGACATCACGTTTCCTAGCGCCACTCCTCCGGGTGATGGCGCCCTTATCTTTAAAGATGAATCAGGAACTGAAATCGATAGATTTACAGCTAACCAAGCAACAGGTGACAATACTGACATCACCATTCCAAGTGTTGATTTAAGTGGTGTTGTCAAACTAGACAACAAAGGTATCGACCAAACCATCACAGGTCCCGGTGACCTAATCATAGATCAAGGTGACCTATTCATAAGTCAAGGTAACATTGAGGTACCTGGTGGTGGTACTAGTGACAATGCTGTACTTAATAACCTTGAGATTCAGGATCTTATTGCTGATTCTGTTGGTACAGGTAACGTCACGGTTAACCTTGGTTATGACACCAACGGTAACTCTGCTGGTAAGGTAACTTGTTCTGCTGGTAATGATGCAGACATTCCTATTGCTACTAACAATGCTGCTGGTTTGTTTACTGGTCAAGAGAAACAGCAACTTTCTGCTATCTATAGCAACGGTAACTACATCCAATCGGTTAACCTGAGCTACCAGAAAAATGGTGCTGGTGTTGGTACCATCAAGTGTGACCGCGGTCAAGACACTGACATCCCAGTTGTTTCAAACAGTGCTTCTGGTCTGATGACACCTAGCCAGAAAAAGGGTCTGGAAGATCTCCAAAGTAACTCTGGTGGTACTGTCACAGGTCAAGCTCCTATTGTTGTTGACGCTAACCAAAAGGTTGGTCTTAACTACGCTAACGGTTTAGTACTCAATGGAGCTAACCTTGAGCCTAACCTTGGTAACGGTATGAAACTGACCAGTAATAAAATTACTGCTGATTTAAACCGTGGTCTGAAGTTTTCTAGCGGACAGATTGAGGCTAAGCTTGGTGCACGGCTGCAGTTTGACAGTAACGGTAATATCGAAAGTGATGCTCCGCCAGACTCCGTTGATACCTTCGCGCCAATTGTGGTGCTTAATTCAACTTCCAAGGACTTAAACCTCAAGCGTAATGATCAAGAAGCAACTAATTACATTAACGGAACTTTTACTGTTCCAGATGGCGCAACTCGCGTTTCAATGATTGCTAGGGCAAAAGTTACTTTGTTCTGCGACGTAACTGGTGCTCAAGGCGCTGGGTCAGCCCCAATGAATGTTTGGTGTAAAAGCGTCGGAGTTAGAATTAATTTTGGCAATGGTGTAAATAATCCAAATACTGGCGATAGCTATGACAGTATGAAGGTTGATGGTATGTGTATGCCAATGCACGGTGATAGAAATACAAGTATTTTTGTTCTTAGAATGAATGAACTGGAAATACCTGGCACAGGCAGTAGAACTATTAGCTACTCCTGTGACGGTCAAGTTGCCGATGCTTCTGGAGACGACAGTGGAACAAAAGGAAAAATACGTTTTGGATCGTTTAACATGCTACTATTACCTTCCGATTAAATCATGACTACTACATTTGCATTCTTTAATAAAATTGACGGGTCTGATCGGTTTGAATTAAATCAGATGGTTACTAGCCCGTATGAAACAGAGTCCTCGACTGAAGACACTATGGTCAGAGACATTACTGATTTTATCCAAAATAATTCTTTTTTTGCTGATCTTATTCAGACAGAATATTCATCACTACTATCTTTTGGAACAGATAATAGCATAGCTCTTCACCCAAACATCACTAGTGTAGAGTATGTAAACAATCAAGAATATGATCCTGATAATGGTATAAATAAAATAGTAATTACATGTGGTGAGCGAATCCTAGATATACTTACTAACTCAGAGACTGGTGCTTATTTTAAGGAACAGTTCCCTGAAGGTTATTCTGAGGGAGGTGGCTGATGTCTATTCCATTTCCTAATAAACCTTGGGTAGACGGATTAGAATTTACCTATGAAGTTCCCAGTGGTGAGACCGTTAATGCTAAATACGATGCCAGCAAAAATGCTTGGTCATTTGAAAAGAGTAATGATGAAATATCCTCAATTGATAAGGATGACATCTTCACGACTGATGTCAAGACATTAGGCATCCCATCATTAAGGACACCTTACAACGGTGCACCTCCTGAAGATATTACAACTCAGTATGATGTAAACTGGTTCCTTGCTGACCGTGTTGCTCAGAACCAATTGGATATTGATTTCCTGCAGCAACAGCTTGGAGGTTTTAATAACATTGCTGTTCTCCCTGATATCCCAAATAACGATAATAACCAGTATGCTTTCTGGTATAATACTGTTACTGGTCAGTTCTTTTGGTGGAATGAAGACAATCAGGTTTGGCTTGAGATGTCAGCAGGAGGACGTAACCCTATCTTCTCTGATCTAGAACCTACTGAACATCCTGACTTCTCTCCTCCAGATAACGCACTTCAACCTGGTGACATCTGGATTGACACGACGGATCCAGACGACTTATTTGAGTACCTCTACGATGGTAGTCAGTGGATCCTAGTTAACGAATCAAAAACTCAATCTTTTGTTCGTATCTATAAACATAAGGCTGTTTTTGATCAAAACGAGAATGGTACTTGTCACTTTACTGCTACTGGTAATACTATTGATACTATTACCCGTGTTCAGTTTTCCCTTAAAGATGAGCACGACCGGCTCAAATTTGTCTACAATACTCGTGAAGAGATTATTATTGAAGACGAGAGAGAAGGTGCTACTTCTGAACTGGCTGTTAAAAAGGTTAACAGCTTGGGTGACTATGAGGTTGAGTTCCATGAAGGGAATGGCAGTGCAAGTATTGATGAGAACCGCAGGTACACTTTTGCTTTTGCTGCTGAGAATACGATCATTCCTAACATTGAAGACCCTACCTATCAGCCTGGCACTCTTGATGACCGGTTTGTCAACAAGAAAGGTGGTGACTCAATGGAAGGACCACTTACAGTCACAGGAGGTCGCCAAGCTGATCCCACCACCGGTGTGGTAGGTACTGTTAAAGCTCTAAATATTGACAGTGGTCAAAATGGCTCCCTTCAATTAAAGCACAACGGTAATACCAGAGCTTATGTTGGTGATACAGAATTTACTATTATCGGTAACCTCAAGTTTAATGCTGGCGGTAAGTCAATTTATGCTGGAAGTGATAAGAAAGGTTTTACCGTCAATGACCAAGGTGTGTTCTATGAAGGTAATTATACCGTCGACAAGCACGTTGCTACTAAGAAAAATGTAGAGGAGGCTATTGAGGCAGCTACTAAGGATAAAGAAGGTCCTTTTACTTGGGATGCCTCATCTACTGTCCTACCTATTGGTGCTTGGCAGTTTGAAGGTAGAAGTACTCCCAGCTATGAAGAACCTGGTGTTCAAGTTATCAACGTTCAGAAAGTAGATAACGATGGTCAATCATTTGATACTACTGACTTTGTTGTTGGTGG
>WLWF01001538.1_pt1 | contig 18586 bp, 13 predicted proteins | sample 6718331 | NCBI WGS metagenome assembly WLWF01 (sample SAMN12718692, study PRJNA515312) | sponge metagenome | isolation source: marine sponge | host: Mycale hentscheli | place: New Zealand: South Island, Marlborough, Capsize Point | collected 2003-05-01
GGAGTTGTTTCAGGATGATAATTACGCCTATTGCCGCAAGCAGTCCCTTAATAACACTCGTCGGAAAGAATGAAGAAATAAATCCTGCTTTGAGAAAACCTAAGGCCAATTGAATCACACCTGCTAAAAAGACGGCAGTTAGAAAAGCATCGAATCCGCCCAGAGCTGTTGTCTGCGCAGAAACTATGGCAATCAATGCCGGTGATCCACCGGAAACACTCGTACGAGACCCACTCAAACCACCAACTACTATGCCTCCCACGATTCCGGCAACAATACCGGAAAACAGCGGCGCTCGAGCAGCTAGGGGTACACCAAGACAGAGTGGTAACGCGACCAGAAAAACAACAACGCCCGCCATAAGGTCGGGCACGAAATTTTCTAGAACAAAACCACGTTTCGGCATCTCACGGGAACCCTAAAGAGATAACTGACCAGATCACACTGCTGATTACAAAACTCAACAGAAATGTACCTTCCATCCACTGATCTCGTCCACGCCCAATACAAACACAACTACGGTCAACGGGTTGGCGGCGACTACAAACAAGAGTACTCTCATAGTCGGACAACTTGATTCCATGGGTTACCGAATAGAAAAATCTCACACATGACAGCATCCGGCTATATCACTGATCTTGATTATATCCCTGGCTTTTACCCGCACATGTCACCAACAGCAATGCGATACGCTGCATCACTAAATCGCGTCAATCCTCCGAAAATTGCTGATGGCTTTCGATATCTTGAACTTGGATGCGGACTTGGACGATCTCTCACCACACTTGCTGCAGCCAATCCTCAGGGTGAATTCTTGGGTGTCGACATTAATTCAAGCCATATTGAATCGATTGAAAAAGATATATCGGCAGGCGGCCTGACAAATGCACGGGCCATCACTTCTGATTTCGGAAGCCTCAGTAAAGACATTGGCACATTTGAATTCCTGACTCTCCATGGCGTCTTTAGCTGGGTGTCACCGGAGGTTAGAGAACAAATACTCGCTATTGCAAAGAAACATCTCGCACCAGGCGGTCTTCTCCTCGTCAGTTACAACGCAATGCCGGGCTGGGCTCATCTCCAGCCAATCCGGGGAATTCTTCGCCAGTACGCCGCACTGAGACAGGGCGACACAACTCAAAGAATTCATGATGCCCTAAATTACCTCGTGTTCATCCGCGACAAAAAGGCAAAATATTTTGAGGATAACCCCCGTGCAGCAGCTTACGTTGATGGGCTTTTAAAGCAAGACTTACGATACTTAGCTCATGAATATCTCAATGAGCATTGGACTAGCTTTTATTTTTCAGAAGTAGCTTCCATGTTTGACACAGCCCAAATGTCATTTGTTGGAAGCCTTCCAATCCACACGAACTTCTGGGACCTATGTGTGCGGCCAGAGTTCCAAGACCTTTTTCGGACGACCAGTAATCGACTTGTTACCGAATCGCATAAAGATTTTTGTGCAAACACTGCTTTTCGTTGGGACATCTACTCGAAACAACCACAAATAATCGAAAACAATGAAGCTCGGATCGACCTCATTGAAGGGCTTTATTTTCGAGCTATACATGATGATGTAAAACTGCCCCACCAAGTGAATCATGGTGTTGTAACCTCGACAGTCAAAGGGCCTCTTTACGAAACCTTACTCTCGATACTTGCACAGGAAACACTATCACTACCACAAATCCTCGGTCACCAACGACTTTCTGAAAACGTACCGGCAGACGTCATTCGTGCTATTGACGCTGGAGTAGCTATGGGACTTTTCGATGTCTCTGCCAACTCTTTACCGATTACAAAAGGTACAGCACAATCTCATCCCTTTGTTTCCTCACCTTTCAATCAGTCTGTCTTGAAAAATGATCTGCTTAGCGGCCGACCAATATCACTAGCTAGTGTGGCGACGGGTACCGGGCACTCACTGGGTGACTTTGATGCGGCTATCCTGCATGAACTTAACAACGCGGGAGAAGTAGGCTTAGCGGACCGAGTCATTGCACGACTAATTGAATCCAAACGGTCTCTTCAAAGAGATGGAAAGCCTGTTACAGACAAAACAGCTCATCAGGAAATGGTTGAACAGGCTTGTACCCAATTCATGAAAACGAGTCTGCCACAAATGTTCCGGCTTGGGATTGTTGAACAGAAATCCTCGTAAAGTGAATTCTTCTTGTTCCTACCGACTAACTCAGGAAGGTGGCTGTATTGGTACTATTGGTGGTGGTGCCTGAAAGGAGGGTGGCTGAACTGGATTTGGTGAAGGAGGGATCACACCCGGAGAGCCAACAGGCAGAATACTTGGTTGAGCAGTTGGCTGAACACCCGACTTTGCATTGAGATCAGCAACAAGTTGCTGCACCTCAGGACAAATAGTAATTCCGTTACTATTAAATACATCGGCAGGACTCACTCCGTATCGTCCGTAGAGGGCACCATCCGCGTTGTGATCAACAGACAAATCAGCTCCTCCAAGAGAAACGCCAAGAAAAAGACCTCGGCTTCTGGCGTATGAATAAATTTCGGCACCTAAACGAGCGTCAGTTGCAGCATTTGCTTGACGACCAACGGGACCGACAGCAACCGACGCATCTGCACCCAAAGTAACCTTCTGACCCCCAAGAATATTTGTCAGACTTTGTGGCGTTTTAAAGACCAGCACAACGTCAGCTGCCTGCACACCTGCCTGAAAACCAACACTCCCACCACCCATAGTTACCATAACGGGAGGGCTCCATGACTGATCCGGGTTCCGAACATGAAGAACTCCTTTTCCGTAATTGACACCTAAAATAAATCCTCCTTTAACCATATTTGGAAATATGGCGACGCCTGAAGCCGACTGCAGCATGCTCGGTGGAATGGCTTCAATTTGAAGATTAAAGAACTGGTCGATCGTTTGTCGTGCCGCTACGACGGTCTGCACTTCAGGCCCGGCAACTACTGGTGCTTGCGCATGAAGATGAGTCTCACTATTTATTGCAGCTAGAATTGCAAATAAAGCACAGACTGCTGTTATTTGTAAAAGTCGACCCGAAAGCAAGCGGATGTTCATTGATTCAGTCCTCTTCAAGATGTTCGATTAATGAACAAGAAAATAAGCTGAAACAGAACCATGCGTCGACGCCAATTTTGATCCTTGAAAATTGGCCTCATCAAACAATACGCGGCTATTCACCCTGCTTGGCAACCCGAAAGATTTCATCGAGTGTTGTCTGACCATTCAAAACTTTATCGAGGCCATCATCAAACATGATTCGCATCCCCCCTGCTATGGCTGCTCGACGAATATCTTGTGTAGCAGCACCCTGGAAGGCCAGTTCGCGAATCTTGTTATTTAGAACCATCAGTTCAAAAATGCCCATCCTCCCCTTGTAACCACGCTTTTGGCACTTAGCACAACCACGACCTTTCATGAACGTAGCTGTTGCCAACTGCTCTTCAGTGAAACCAGCGGCCTGTATTTCACTCTCAAGAGGTTCATGCGGCTGCTTGCAGTTTGCGCAATTAAGACGCACCAACCGCTGCGCTAAAACAGCGACAACACTTGATGCAACGAGATAAGCAGGAACACCCATATCAATCATACGGGTGACGGCACTCGGCGCATCATTTGTATGCAGCGTGCTAAACACTAAGTGGCCCGTCAGCGAAGCTTGAATGCCCATTTGTGCTGTCTCAGTATCCCGCATTTCTCCAACCAGAATAACGTTGGGGGCTTGTCTCAACATCGCTCGAATCACGCGAGCAAAATCGAGTCCAATTTTATGCTTAACCTCAACCTGATTAATTCCACTTAGATAATATTCAACGGGGTCCTCGGCCGTGATAATTTTTGTATCTGGCCGATTCAATTCATTCAGTGACGCATAGAGCGTCGTTGTTTTTCCGGAGCCGGTTGGACCCGTGACAAGAATAATTCCATTGGGTCGACGGATAAGATTCTTGAAAATCCTGAAGTCGGAATCACACAAGCCCAATTGACGAATGCCTACTTTAATATTGTCCTTATCAAGCAGTCGCATTACCACCGACTGTCCATGATTTGTCGGCAGCACACTGACTCTTAAGTCATAGTCTTTTCCATCGTTCGCGCTTACTTTAATTCGTCCATCTTGAGGTCGTCGCCTCTCCGCTATATCAAGACGAGAAAGAATTTTAATCCTAGAGAGTATTGCTCCTAACAGACGCCGGGGTGCACTATCCCGGACAACCAACCGCCCATCAATTCTATAGCGGACGCGAATTTCATCTTCAAACGGCTCAATATGGATATCACTTGCCCCAAGTTTTACTGCTTCTGTGATAATAAGATTAACAAGTTTAACAACTGGCGCTGATGACTCGTCCTCATCTTCCTGAAGGGCAGCTTCTTGCTCGACAGTCGTTTCAGTGAAGTCAATTTCCGTATCAGTAAATTCCTGCGTCAACATGGAGTCAGCGCTTTCCCCATCTCCAGCACCATAGTACTTATTAATGCTCTCAACAATCTGATCTCGCATGGCAATTGCCATTTCAACATCACGATTGAGGATAAAACGAAGCTTCTCTTGTGTGTCGATATCCGAAGGATCGCTCGTCGCAACCCGCAACCGCCCACCATCTTCTTGAAACGGCATGATTGCATTTTCTCGAGCAACGCTTTCTGGAACTAGATCAATAACTGATTCCGCAACTTCGGTGCTGTCGAGATCTACGAAAGGCATTCCATTCGCCTTAGCTACTGCCTTCATGATCTTTTGAGGGGAGGCATAGCCGAGACGCAACAACTCCTCGTGAAGCAGTTTGCCTGACTCACCGGCAATACGATTTGCCTCAGTCAACTGTTCTTCACTAATAATTCCCTTCGAAAGTAGAATGTCTGAAAAGCTGGATGGCATCGGAACCTTACCCCTGAGAACTTATTGCTTATGGCCTGCAAAAAATAAAATTTGACTTTATGGATTCATCTACCTGCCGCTATTTCCCCAACCATATGACGTGACGGCAACTCACTGAATGCCCGTTTGGACTGGAGGGAAACATCAATTACCCATCCTTAAGAATATCACGTTTTTCTTCGACTTTGTCCGAGGAACAGGAATTTGATCCAAAAAGCTTACCTGTTTGATCAACTTTCATGTCCACAGAAATGTTGCCCCCTAAATCATTGACTAAAATCGGCTTCCGCTTTCACAAACGCTTTTGATGAAGAATGGCCGGTACCATCGCCCGCGTGTCCCAAGACCCTTCTGCTTCATTGAATCCGAAACGATCAGGCAGACTTTCTATCGGCATTTGGTCATCTGATTCAACAATCAGCCGACTATCTGCAGGAGCGATAGCAGCCAGAGCTTTGAGTAATGAATTTATTTCAGCCAATCGTGCCTGAAAAAAGCTCCATGGTGGAGAAACAAAAATAATCCATGGGCTGTCTGCTGATAACGGTGGCATCCTTCGCGACCATAGCAACACATCTCCAGGTATGACGTCCACACGGTCAACGAGTCCAAGTTCTCGACTACTACGACGCAAACAATCTGCTGTTGGAAAATGCCGTTCGGCAAAGATTGCTCGTTGGGCTCCACGACTCAGTGCTTCAAAACCTAGAGCTCCGGTACCCGCGAAAAGATCGAGTACTGTTGCACCACGAACCGCAGTGCCCAGTAGGTCGAATGTCATCTCCCGCACGCGGTCTTTCATTGGCCTCGTTGGCCCTCCTGGCTGAAACGCCAACCGACGCCCCTTCAAATCACCTCCTATAATTCGAGGAGGACTCACCGCCTCTGCTTTGCCATCATTATTACCACGACGATTCTTCGCACGAAATCCACCGGATTCATGTTGCGTGGGCTTTGTTTTAGGCGTCATACATATGCTTCCTGAGTTCGGCTGTAAAAAATCACAAAAACTTTCATACCAATCCAATGTGTCATGACATGGTATCGTAGTTAGAAAGTCCTGAGTCACTTATCCAAAATTTCTGTACAAGACGATCGCCATGACACGAAGGAGAAAAACCGTGCAAAAACGTTTCCAAATACCGTTGCTCCTAGCGGGGTTTCTTTATTTTTCGCTGGCATTCAACCTACCTCAAATCAACGCAGAGCCTCCTGCTCAAACTAAAAAGGAGGTAAAGAGCCCCTCTCCTGTACAAACTGACTCTGATTTTAGTCAGGCTCAAGAAGAACTCAAAAAACTTGTTGGAGAACTGACCTCGCTTCAGGCTGAATACCAGCAACCTAACGCAGACAAAATCTCAATAGAAAATAAATTTAACACCACCCGAGACAAGGCACGCAAGGCAGCTCTTGCACTTGAACAAAGTGCTGCAGCGGCTGTCCTTGCAAACCCAGAAAATGAGGACGCATCTGCTGTTGTAAAAGATGTGCTGCAGTCTGCGATGCAAGCAGATGACCCGAAAAAGGTATTGTCGCTCCTAAAAACACTCGACGATGCAGGCAAAGCAAATGAAGAACTGCTGCTTACTGGTGCAACTGCGGCAATGATAACTTCGGAACTTGATCTGGCAGAGAAATTCCTGAAGGCTGCAAAAGAAGCTGGTATGAGTGCCGATAAGATTGCCTCTCTTCAAAAAGCAATTGATCACGAGCGCCCAAAAGTTGATGCTGAAATGGCTACCCGGGCAACCGAAGAGAAAGCCGATGACTTACCCCAAGTAAAAATCGAAACCACAAAAGGCACGATCATTATCGAACTTTTTGAAAACCAAGCACCGAATACAGTTGCAAACTTCATAAGTCTTGTCGAAAGTCACTTTTATGATGGCACACCGTTCCATCGTGTTATCCCACAGTTTATGGCGCAGGGAGGTGACCCAACTGGCACGGGAACAAGTGGCCCTGGGTATACGATCGATTGCGAATGCGAACTCCCAAATGCGCGTAAGCATTTCTTGGGAAGCCTTTCGATGGCACATGCCGGAAAAGATACAGGAGGCTCCCAGTTTTTCCTCACGTTCCGACCAACTGAGCACCTAGACGGCCGGCACACAGTGTTTGGACGAGTAATTAAAGGACTCGACGTTCTTCCAAAGATTACTCGCACGGAAGGGCCGCGAGCTCGTCCAACACAAGATAAAATTATTTCTGCCGAGATCATTCGCAAACGGGACCATGCGTATGAACCAAAAACATCTCAAAAAAGCTGATGTTTAGTCCTCGTAAGTAGATGACCTTTTTGAACAGACTGCTGCTTCACTTCGTAATTATGATGACGTCTATAGTGGGCCAAAAGGAGCTTATCAATGAGATTTTCATTCGCTATTGATCAGGAGCCACCGGATTTATTCACAGGTACAATGGTGCGATCAGCAGTCGTACTTCTACTATTAAGTTGTGGCAACCTCGCGACTGCAGAGCAAAACAATCAAAACCGAGAGGACCGTATGAAGCAAAGTTCGAAGAAGAATCCGGCTGTTACGGGACGCATACCAGATTCCGAGATTCCTAAAACAAATGTGGAGTGGAGAAAACGACTAACACCGGAACAATTTGAAATTGCCCGAAAGAAGGGTACCGAGCGTGCTTTTTCCGGCACATACTGGAACACAAAAACGCCCGGCACATATCGCTGTATTTGCTGCGGAGAACCCTTATTTCGCTCCGGTGAGAAATTTGAAAGTGGATGTGGCTGGCCAAGTTTTTATGCACCAATTGATGCGAAAAAAGGGGACACCAAAGGGAACGTTGTTGCCGAACATGAAGATCGTTCACTCGCTGGCATCCCAGGGTTTGGCGTCCGTACTGAGGTAACCTGTCGTCGATGTGGAGCTCATCTTGGTCACGTTTTCAACGATGGCCCTCCTCCTACCGGATTACGTTACTGCATCAATTCGGCGTCCATAATTCTTGACCCCAAGGCACAGAACGACGGATCAAAAGAAAAGGAAGACTCCACAAAAAGCCGCTAAATTACCAGTTTTCGCTTAAAAAAATGCTTCATATCCGTCGACCTGCCTTTCTGCACCGGCTTTCAAAGGCTAGAATGACACGTTTCGATGAGACCGACGCTGTCGGTAGAGGAGCACAGCCTTGGCCGATCCGTTTATTAGCCTGACTCACAAACAAGCTATCGAGAAGGCTGACACGCTCATAGAAGCGCTTGGCTGGATTCGCAAATTCCGTGATACAACCACCGTCATAAAACTAGGTGGTAGCATCTTGGAGCATCCTGATGCGTTGCGACATTTGCTGCTTGATATTGTTTTCATGACCACATTGGGCATGCGGGTTATAGTCGTACATGGCGGTGGCAAAGCGATATCTCGAGCGATGGATGCAGCCGGCATCTCCCCCAAGTTTGTACAAGGCAGACGGTATACCGATGCTGCAACACTTGAAATCGTAGAAAAAGTTCTGGCAACCGAACTCAATCATCAATTAGTCGCAAATATTGAGGAGTTTGGTGGCCGTGCAATGTCACTCAATTTTCTTTCCACGAATGTTTTGTTTGGTGAACCTCTCACGCTTCATGACGACAAAGGTAGATCTATTGACCTTGGTCGAGTTGGTGAAGTGACTGAAGTTGATCGGCTTACGATCGATAATCTTTCATATGCAGGACAAGTCCCCGTGATTCCTTCGATGGCAATGGGCGATGATGGTGAAAAACTAAATATTAACGCTGACACCGCAGCCACAGCGGTAGCCGCTGCTGTTCATGCCGAAAAACTTGTTATTCTTAGTGATATTCCAGGAGTTCTTAAAGACATGGAGTCTCCTGAAAGTCTCATTCATTCTTTAACAGCTTCCAAGGCCCGAGAACTTATACGTTCTGGCACAATTGCTGGGGGAATGATTCCAAAGATTGAGGGCTGCCTCCGCACTCTCGAACAGGGTGTCAAAAAAATTCACATAATTGACGGTCGTCTTCGTCACTCACTCCTACTCGAAATTTACACAACTAGCGGGGTCGGTACCGAGCTCGTAGCTGATTCGGTAACGGACCCAAATCGTCATCATTCCGAAGCGATACCAGCTGGATAGACGCTTCCTTACATCCCTCAACTCCTAAGAGACTTTCATGGCAACAATCGACGCAATGCAATCGACGGATGCCCAGAAACCAGGCCCCGAAACACAAGCAGTCATAAAAACTTTTGACCAATATGTCGTGCCTAATTATCGACGATTTAATGTGTGTCTCGAACGCGGAGAAGGCTCGAGGGTCTGGGATGCTGACGGACAGTGCTATCTTGATTTATTTCCAGGCTGGGGCTGCAATTTACTGGGACATTGCCCCGCCCCTGTCGTACAAGCCGTTCAAAAGCAAGTGGAAAAACTCATTCACGTACCAAACACCTGGTACATGGAGCCTCAGGGAACATGGGCAAAACTTCTTTCTGAGCGTTCATTTGGCGGGCAGGCCTTTTTCTGCAATTCAGGCACTGAAGCAAATGAATCGGCAATAAAGCTTGTCCGATTAAGGTCCGAGGGAAAACGTTACAAAATAATTACGTTCCAGGGCGGTTTCCATGGCCGTACGATGGGCAGTGTCTCTGCTACGGCTCAGCCAAAATACCACGAAGGATTGGGCCCAATGGTCGCAGGTTTCCAATTTGCTCCACACGGAGACCTTGACGCTGTTGCGCGTTTAATTGATGAGCACACCGGTGGCATTCTCATTGAGCCCATTCTTGGAGAGGGCGGTATTGTTCCGGCCTCTCAGGAATTTCTTAGGGGACTTCGAAAGCTTGCAGATGACAATGACTTATTACTCGTCTTTGATGAAGTTCAATCTGGCTGTGGGCGAACCGGAAAGTGGTTTGGCTATCAGCATACAGACGTCATTCCTGATGTCATGACACTGGCTAAAAGCCTCTGCGCTGGTGTTGCTGGTGGCGCCATGCTCACAAGATCTGAACTGGCAAAACATCTCCGCCCCGGAATGCATGCCGCGACTTTTGGCGGTAATCCAATTGCTGCCGTTGCTGGTATTGCTGCAATAGAAATGATTGAAAGCCAAGACCTACTCGGCAATGTAGCGAAGGCTGCAGAACTCTTCCGCAGTCAACTCAATACTCTCAAAAGTACATGTGATTGTATAAGTGAGATTCGAATCCAAGGGATGATGATCGGCATTGAGCTTTCCGTTGATGGTGCAGCGGTTGTGCAAGCATGCCTTGACCGGCAACTTCTCGTGAATTGCACACAAGGCAATGTCATACGGCTGCTTCCCGCAATGACGGTAACCGCGGCTGAAGTTGAAGAGGGATGCCAAAAACTTACAGAAGCTATTCTCGAAGTTACGAGCAGAAACTAAAGCGTGCAGCACTCCTAACAAGCCGCCTCCTCACCTGTATAGTATCCATCCAGGATCAATGGTATTTCAATGCGTCATTTATTAGTTGTAGAAGATTTGACTCCACACGAGATCGAGGGAGTCTTTGCAATCTCCCAAGATCTTGAAACAAAGTACGCAGCTGGTGTTCGTGACGCACTTTTTCCAGGTCGCGTCCTTGCACTCGTTTTTGAAAAACAGAGCCTGCGTACACGTGTCAGTTTCCAGACTGCAATGGTACACCTGGGAGGATCAGGACTGTTTCTCGGAGAAGACACGGGGTTTGCAAGTTCTCGAGAGAGTATTGATGACTTCAGTCGCGTGCTCAGTGAATATGTCGATTGCATTGCATGCCGCTCTAAATCACATGCCACGATTAAGCAATTAGCCGCGTCATCAAGTGTCCCTGTTATCAATGCCCTCAGTGATTTTAGCCATCCGTGCCAAGCACTCGCAGATCTGTATACGCTCCGCAGGCATATTGGTCGACTGGAAGGACTGACATTCACTTTTGTAGGTGATGGAAATAATGTTGCCAGGTCACTTGCAATCGCCTGTGCCTTGCTCGGCATGCGTTTTATTCTCGCTGCTCCCAAGCAGTACCAATTCGACGAATCTTTCAAAAAACGAGTGACTTCGTTGGCCCCAGACGCATCCATTGAACAAACCGAAGATCCGATTGCTGCAGTTCAGGACGCGGTTGCAGTCTATACCGACGTGTGGGCGAGCATGGGGCAAGAAAAAGAACGGGAAACAAGGAAAACCGCTTTTCAGCCATACCAGATAAATCGCAAATTAATGGATAAATGCCCGAATGCCATTTTCATGCACTGCCTTCCAGCTCGTCGAGGGGAAGAAGTCACTGATGAGGTGATTGACGGAAAGCAAAGCGTTGTAGTTACGCAGGCTGCAAACAGAATGCATGTGCAAAAAGGACTTTTGGCATGGCTTCTTGGCCACCGCTAAGGCCCAGTTTTAAAAACACGTTGGAATGCTTGCGTAATTCTCGAAAAATGTTATTTTGAATACTCAAAAAGTTTTTTTTGAGTATTCAAAATATGCAGCCCATGTTGTTCTTCTTGTTGAAAAATAAACCACCAACTGCTCGGCTTGTTGCGATCAAGGGCTATGACCACCTCGTGATTCCCGAAAAACGTTCTGGCTTCACCCTTATCGAACTTCTTGTTGTTATTGCAATCGTTGGTGCCCTTGTTGGGATTCTACTCCCCGCAGTGCAGCAGGCACGTGAAAGTGCTCGACGAATGCAATGTGGATCGAATTTGCGACAACTCATGCTTGCAATGCATAGCCATGAATCGGCTCATCGACAGTTTCCTGCAGGATATCTTTCAAACACGTCCCGTACCGATCGAAACAGCGAGACGCTCGATGCAGCTCCTGGGACAGGATGGGGACTGCAAATAGCTCCTTATCTTGAAGAGGCGGCCATAGCAGATAATTTTGCAGGCGTGAGTGACCCAAGTCTGGGGATTCTTCATGCAGCGAACCGCAGCCTCGTGTCTCAGAAAATCCAATTCTTTCTGTGCCCTTCTTCTGCTGGGGCCCAAGAACCTTTCGTGGTCAAAGATATCAATGGAAACCCATTAGCGGCTGGAATCGAACTTGGCCGTTCACACTATGTTGCAAATGCAGGACACGAGGAAGCCTGGGGGATGTTTCCTGCATCTTCATCTTGGGATGCAATTGCAAATGGACCTCTTTACAGGAATTCCATCACTCGTCATAGGAGCGTGACCGATGGCATGTCAACAACCGTTTTTCTAGGCGAGCATACGGCGAGTCTATCTGAAAAGGCTTGGGCAGGTATCGTACCAGGTGGAGCAAGTCACCCCACAGAAAAATTTGCTACCAGCATTGGAACAGCAGCAGACTATGCGGCAACACTTGTTCTTGTACACAGTGGACCAGCAGCAGCCGAGACTGCGCTCTACGGATATGAAGTAATTCACCCTCCAAATAGTCCGGTAAGTCATGTTTGTCAGATGTACTCAGACCATCCGGGAGGGGCTAATGTTTCAAACGGTGATGGGTCAGTTCGTTTTGTTTCGGAGTTCATCAATCAAGATGTATGGCGTTATGTATCCAGTATTGCCGGTGGTGAAGTTATTACATCAGGAGCGTGGTAATGACGACGAGGGCATTGCCTCATTTATGGCTGACCGTCGCAACCCTCATGCTCGTTTTTTCAGCCGGCTGTAGAAGACCGTATCCCCAGCTTCCAAAGGAACAGCTCAAGCTCATCCAGGGCATCAGAACAGCAGCCAATACCCGAAGTAAACAACGGGTCGATGCTGTCAAACAAGCAATCAAAAATGCGATTACCGACGGTAAAATTCCTCCTGAGACGCAACAAATCCTTCACGATCTCTTGGAAGACTGCTCCAATGAAAACTACAGTAAAGCCGAAAAAAAATGCGTCCTTCTACTGAAAGATCAGCTCCGAGAGTGAATCCAACATCGTAAGAAAGATAGGGGATTTACGGCTTTGGTAGGGAACTTTTCGGTAGTTCTGTTTCAGCGAACGTGTCGACAACGATCTTCAAGATGGGTAGCGGTTTATTAAGCCGCACCATCTATGTGGAGTGGCTGCAATGACGACATGGAGAGTGAGGAAACTAGCAGCATTTTTTCTCGTACTGTTCATGATGACAGGCATTTTCCAACCTGCTGTTGAGGCGCAACCGCCGCCACAATCTGACGTACAGCCGGAGGACACCCGAGAGGCCTGGGAACGAACTGACTATGGGAGTGGGCCAGATCGGCGCCTTGATATGCCTCGCTTGATTGAGAGAGATATCTATCTCTATGGATGGATTGAATATGGCATAGGCGCGAATAACTGGGGCACACCGTTCAATGGTCCAGTCACGCTTGGAGATAGAAGCTGGCAGGGCCAACTTAATCAGTTGTATTTCGTTGGAGAACACGAAACTGATGGGTCATTAGGATGGGATCTGGGGGGCCGGGTAGACCTTTTGTTTGGTACAGACTTTTTCTACACCACAGCACTGGGGCTTGACGCATACCCACTCCAACCACTTGGAATTGAAAACATTGCCTCCTGGGGATTTTCAAAAGACTATGGATTTGCATTACCACAATTCTACGCCGACATTGCCTACCATGACATCACATTTCGGCTTGGACATTTCTACAGCATTTTGGGATTTGAAGAAGTTCCGGCAATAGGCAACTTTTTTTATTCACACTCGTACTCAATGCAGTTTTCACCCTTTACATTCACGGGCTTTCTCGGCTCGTGGCAACCGAATGACCAAACAACTATTTTTGGAGGTATTACAACAGGCTGGAATAACTTTTTTGATGGCCAGCCAACAACTGGAGCATTCCGGATTCTCAATCCTGACTATCCAGGTGCAAGTGATACCTCAAGCTTTCTTGGTGGGATTAACCTTGAAAGTATCGACAAGACACAAACGCTTTCGATCATGACTACGAGCGGCAATGAAATTTCAACGATTGACAGAAACCCTGCAAACGGTTCGCTTGTTGGCAATCGAACATTGGTGAGTACGGTTTATACCAATCGCCTAACTGATCGACTTATCTACGTTTTTCAAAACGATAACGCGTGGCAGTTTCATGCGAATGTCCATCCAGGAAATGTTGGTCAACAAGCTGGAACAGCTCAATGGTATTCATTTGCCAACTACTTGTTCTGGGAATTCAGTCCTCAATGGGAGGGCGGAGTTCGCCTTGAATACTTCCGTGATAATAACGGGTACATAATCTCTGCCCCGCTTCGTAATGAGAGCCAACTTAACAATCCAGGTTATTGGGCAGACGGATTTGCCGGTACATTTTGGGAACTGACTCTCGGCCTCAATTGGTACCCAAATAATAACTGGGTGATTCGACCTGAGATTCGATACGACTGGTTTTCCCCAAATGCTTCTAGAACACCCCGCCCTTACGGAAAGCCCTTGGGCCAAGGCATCGGGATAGGTGGAAATCAACTTGCGCAATTCTACGCAGGCCTCGACATCATCTGGCAGTTCTAGCCGAGATAGACCGAACGTAGATTAATCCCACCACCAAGTGTCCGAAGGAATTGACAGGCTATCACGCTCTTCGTGTAGCGCGCCGGTCTCGTCTATCTGCAAGGTACCTTGTGCGAAAGATTCTCGTGGAGTGATAACGACTCCACCACCAATTGGAGTTAATAGCCGACTACCACGTCGCACTGCATTCACCGCGCAATCTATTTTCTTTGGGGCAACGAATCGTTCAATCGGGTATGCAGATTCATCTAGCAGAACCTCGGCAGACCAGCCGGCACTTTCATATGACCCGTGTTCCTGCATATATGCTGCTACGATCGCCAGATCTATTAAGGTCTTTAGTTGGGCATAGACTGGATGTTGCCTCGCAATCTGAGGATATTTCAGCGTGAATGCTTGCGTAAAAAGCTTACTCGCGCGACTTGGCTGCTGGGAACTCATCCTTCGACCATCGGGCAGGACCATCTCATCAGCCCCAATAAGTTTGACCCCTTCACCAACAAGTTCAATTGCAAGGTCATCTTCACTTACCTTGAGACACTCATAATTCGGGGTGAAAAACCATCGCTGTAATGCATTTTTAGCAACACTTCCCGGAGACGTAAGGTCTATCCACGTACTCATTCTGACCGGTGGTTTCTCCAAACCAATGCCGATGAGTTTCATGCGATAGTCTGCTTCAACTAAAACCTGGGCAAAATGAGTATGAGGTGATACGCCTTGCACGGTGACTGTCTGTGGTCCAAGCGATTCGCGCAGACCCCGAACAATATCTCCATCAGTACCCTGTGGATTTACAGTTCCAAGACGCTTCAAATAAGTCTGCATGCGGGCCAATCCTTCTTGGGTCGGATCGATAGAGCAACCGACGAGTTGGTCTGATGGCTGACCTGGTGGAAAAACGCGCATGGCAGCAGCCAGATCTTCCAGTTGCACAATTGGGGTTTCAGATTCCACCCCGATTGGTCGGCCAAAGGGATCTTCCGCCCACGGTTCTGCAGGGCCTGCGAGGACTACTTCTCCCGGGCTATCAGAGGTTGCTGGATAGACGAAGACATAACGTATCTGGGTGAGACCAGCGAGGTTGATCATTTCATCTGACAATGCACCATCCGATTCAAGGGTTGCAGCAAGAGCTGTTTCGAGTCGTCCTAGTGCGACCTTGCGCAACTTGGAAGGACGCCGAAGGTTCTTAGGGAGTTGTTCAACACTGGAGCGTTGGCGAATTTTGCTGAGTCTGGAGTCTGACATAGTCAAAACCCGTAAAACTCCTTGTGGATCAACAACAACACCTGACCCGCCTGCCTGACTGCCCGTACCGCCGCCGCCACCTTGCTGTCCGCCGCCACCTTGCTGTCCGCCGCCACCTTGCTGTCCACCACCACCTTGCTGTCCGCCGCCACCTTGCTGTCCACCACCCTGCTGCTGAGCAATTGCTGATGATGATAATGCGACTGCACAGATCAGTACACAAGCCAGATAAAGGCCAGTCATTGAAAGAGAAATCTGTGACATGAAGCGGATTAAATTTCGCATGAAAGAATCCCTCGAAGGGAAAGAAGGGGTACGTTTTTTGCAGATATTGCTGGAAAGAAGCTCGTTCTTCCTCACACCGAAGATTAGTCGGCATCAAAGCTCAGAGCAATGCGAGCTTTTGGCTAGAAAACAGTACTTTTTTGCAACCGATCGGCTTCGAAGGCACAAATAAAAGCGGCAATCAAGCCCAGAACGATCTCTTCTGTTCTTGAGACATTCACACAATTCACTCCGCGCGCTCAGGTCACTCCGCATGCTCAGGAGGATTGGAATGCTCGTCGCTTTTTGGAATTGCGAGTATCTTGGCGACTACCAGAAAGAGAAGTCTGTACACGGACTGCTCCTGCCCCAAGCAAGTCCTCGATTTCGTCAAGCAATTCGCCTGACCACTTCACTTTCTGCCCATCTACATCGAGTAATGCTCGACTTCCATCGAGCAGTTGAATGATCATTCGAACTGGCGTCTCACCTGCATGCCGGGCAAGAAGTTCTTTTAGACGATCAAGAACGACGCTGTCGTGTTTTCCCTCAGAAATTTTAAGATGCATACATTTGACTGGTCGACTCCAGATACTCGAAATTGGAATAACATCGTTGATAATTAGATTTGTTTCCTCACTGCCTGCCCGTCGATCAACTGTTCCCGAAACAACAACAACCGCATCTTGTGAAAGAAAATCACCAAGCCGTGCATACTCTTCAGGCCAACAGATACTTCTGACGAGCCCCTGCATATCTTCGAGATCAAACATACCGTAACGGGTAAACGTTGCCCCTGGTCTTGGCTGCTTCGTGTTCGATAATTTTAGTGAGCCAATAAGACCGCCCATTACCACCTCGGCCCGTGGCTGAGCATTTCCTACATCTAATGAACCATGCGTGCAGACCGTCTGTAATATTGACTTATATTCAGCCAGTGGGTGGCTGTGTACATAGTAGCCCAATACTTCCTTTTCAAAGGATCGCATCTCAAGATCTGTGAGTGGGGGGACATCCGGAAGAACAGCAGCAGGTTCCTCCTCTGGCTCAGAGTCTTCGAATGCTGCAAACAAGTTTTTCTGCCCACTGCGACGGTCAGCCAGCCTAGCAGCACCGGCAGCGACAGCTCGTTCAATACCCGCAAATAGTGCCCCTCGATGTTCTTGCTCACCAAGCAGACAGTCCAGCGCTCCCGCCTTCGTCAAATTTTCGAGGGCTGTCTTGTTCACCACAGAACCATCAACTCTTCCACAAAGGTCAAAAAGATCGCGATACTTACCGTGGACTACTCGTTCCTGAACAATCGCCTCTGCCGCCTGCTTCCCGCACCCTTTGATGGCACAAAGCCCAAAGAGAATAGCGCCGTTTTGGGCTGCAAACTCAGCTTCAGAGGCATTCACTTCTGGTGCCTTAACGGTGATTTCCATTCGTCGACAATCCTCGAGATGCTCGACGACTGAATCCTTCTTTTTGAAATTTCGACCTGGAATATCACCTGTCAGTAAGGCAGCCATAAACTCAGTTGGATAGTGAGTTTTGAGATACGCTGTTTGCCAAGCGAGCAGCGCGTAAGCCGTGGAATGGCTTTTATTAAATCCATACCCGGCGAATTTTTCAATAAGACTAAAAAGAGTGGATGCTTCGGCTTTTGAAAGACCTTTCTCCTCGGCCCCTCCGATAAACTGCTCACGGAATGCAGCAATAGTTTCATGCTTCTTCTTGCTGATCGCCTTGATACATGTGTAGGCGCTTGACAACTCAATGCCACCAAGACGTTCAAGAATTCGCATCACCTGCTCTTGGTAGACCATAACCCCGTGGGTTTCTTCAAGAACATCTTTCATGACCGGATGTGGATACTCTGCCTGCTGACGCCCGTGCTTGACTGCGACGTAATCATCGACCATACCACCCTCAAGGGGACCCGGCCGATAGAGCGCATTAACTGCAACAATATCCAGAAAATGGTCTGGTTTCATTCGCTGAAGGAGATCTCGAATACCACCACTCTCCAACTGAAAGATACCTTTGGTCTCACCGCGACAAAGAAGAGCAAAGGTATCGGCATCATCCAAAGGAAATGCTAATGGATCCAGCTTTTCTCCACACGTTCGCTCAATAATTTCAAGAGTCTTGGTCACAATCGTGAGGTAGCGAAGGCCGAGAAAGTCCATTTTCATCAAACCGGCCCGCTCAACATCCCCCATTGACCATTGCGTAATGACCTCTTCTTTTCCAGTAACTCTTTGAAGTGGAACATATTCCGACAATGGCTGATCCGCAATGACAACTGCCGCAGCGTGCGTGCCGACATTTCGGGCAAGCCCCTCAATCCGACTAGCAAGGTCCACTAGTTCCTGAACCTGGGCATCGGCATCACATGCATCAGCCAACTGCGAGCCTGGAACGGTGGCCTCTGCCAGTGAAATACCTAGCTGATCTGGCACAAGCGAAATAATCTTGTCTACCTGAGGTATAGAAATACCTAACGCTCGGCCAACGTCTCGAATGGCTGCTCGAGCAGCAAGAGTGCCAAACGTTCCTATCTGGGCAACGTTTGCTTCTCCATACTTCTGCTTCACATAGTCAATGACTTCACTGCGTCTCTCTTTGCAGAAGTCGATATCAATATCAGGAGCTTCAAGACGACTCACGTCGAGAAAACGCTCAAAGAGCAGGTCATACTCCAACGGACATACATGAGAAAGGTAAAGCGAATAAGCAACGAGTGAACCGACGCCACT
>WLWF01001543.1_pt1 | contig 18533 bp, 17 predicted proteins | sample 6718331 | NCBI WGS metagenome assembly WLWF01 (sample SAMN12718692, study PRJNA515312) | sponge metagenome | isolation source: marine sponge | host: Mycale hentscheli | place: New Zealand: South Island, Marlborough, Capsize Point | collected 2003-05-01
ACCCTCTTACTGACCAAAAAGACAGAAGAGAACAACATACTATCGAAAATCAGAAAGAAGAAAAAGAAGATAAAAAAATAGAGAAGGAAGAAAAGAGAGCAGATATCAAGAAAGATAAATCTCCTAAAGAGGAAAAGTATAACCCAGTAGGTAGGCCGGAAGATGGTAGACCTAAAAATTCTAGAGATAAACAGCAGAGAAAACAAAGAGAAGAAAAACCAAAACTACTCTCGGTTAAAGATCTTGCTAATCTAAGCCTTTGGGCTAACGAAGCTCAGTCTGAAATTTCCACTATCGTAAATCCAGCTATCTTAAGTCATCACGAAAAGGCTAGTCTAAGATCTCTAACTAAAAGCGAAATGGATCAATTAGAACATTTAAAGCTTTGCATTTTATGTAATATAGAACCTTACATTGATATAACACCAGAAGTGGTTGCAGACTTATTAAAGAACCCAATTACCTTGTCATCTTCGGTTGCAAAAATGCTTCCAGAACTTAAGGATGACTTCTTTAATAGAAAAGATAGACAGCCAAATATAGATGAGCTTCGCCAGATGCATGTTTCTTGCTATGCTTTAAGTAGAACAGGGTAACATAAAATCTATATTTTTTGTTTTATGGTGTATATTATTTTGAGGTGATACATGAAAATATACAAAAGCGAAATAGAAGCTGGTCTTGAAGATCAAATCAAAGCTAATGCTAGCATTGCTTACTCTTCACCAGTTAGTTTTTATATACCTAATACAGAAGAAAAAGAGAGCATCAAAAATCTAGTTGTTGCTCAAGATAAAGCTATCTCTGAAAATAAAGATCAATACGATCTTTACTATCTTAGTTCTATCCTAGTATCTACTGGATGGAATAAAAACGACGATGTTTTTGATCTAAATGAAACTTGGGGAGCTAAAGAGACTCCTGTCGATAAACAATTTAATTTCATGCATGATGAGACTGACATTATTGGTCATATAACTGGTAGTGTTGTTCTTGACTCTAGTGGTAATGAAATAGATGATATTAGTAATATAGATAAGTTTGATATTGCAACCAGTGCGGTTCTCTATAATAGCTGGACTACTCCAGAGTTAAGAGAAAGGATGTCCAAACTTATTGCAGAAATTGAAGAGGGGAAATGGTTCGTATCCATGGAATGCCTCTTTAATAATTTTGATTATGCTGTAGTTTCTCCTGAAGGAGAAAGCACGGTTGTATCAAGAGATGAAACTTCTGCATTTTTAACAAAACACCTAAGAGCATACGGAGGAAGTGGTAAATATGAAGGATACACCGTAGGACGACTATTAAGGAATATTGCGTTTTCTGGAAAAGGTCTTGTTAGCAATCCCGCAAACCCGCGCAGCGTGATTCTCAATGATGTAAACCCTTTTGAAGAAACGCAGACATTAGAATTAAGTAACTCTAGTATTAATATGGAGAATTGTAATATGTCTGACGTTCTCAAAGAACAGGTTGAAGAGTTGAAAGCTGAATTGGTAACTGCTAAGGAAGCCGCTAAAGCTCTAGAAACCGAAATGACAAAGCAGAAAGATGAAGAAATTCAATCTAAGATTGAAGCTTTTGAAGCTGTTGTTTCTGAAAAAGACGAAGCTATTGCTGAAGCTAAAGCTGCTGTTGAAGCCGCTGAAGCTAAGGTCGCTGAGTTGCAAGAAGCAATTGCGAAGAAGGATGAAGAGCTTGCTGAAGCTCTGGCTAAAATTGAAGCTCATGAAGCTGAAGTTAAAGCCATGGCACGCAGAGCAGCTTTAGTTGAAGCTGGAGCTGAAGAAGAAGAAGTCGAGTCTATTCTCGAAGCCTTCTCTGAAGCAACAGATGAAATGTTTGAGCAAGTTGTTGCTCTAAAGAAAAATGCCCTAAAAAAGATGGGTGTTAAAAAGGACGAAGAAAATCCTTTTGTAAAGAAGGATGAAGAAGAAAAAGCTACTAAGCCTAAAGCAGAAGAAGTTGAAGCAGAAGAAGTTCTAGAAACTGAAGCTGAAGAAACTGACGAAGCTGCTGAAGAAGCAGAAGCTGAAATTCTTGAGGAAGTAGAAGAAGAAGCTGAAGCAGCTTTAGCTGATGCCGGTGATGATGTAGTTGAAGAACTACGCACCAGTGCTAGCGAATGGCTGGAAAGCAACGTTCTTCGTTCAACAGCAAGTATCAATAAGTAATTAATTTTTTAAGGAGACATTCAAATGGCTTTAAAAGCTGATAGAAATGAACTCGATGTCGATATTTCTTTCTTCATGAACGAAACCGCAGAAAAAGGTCAGATTGTTGTATTCAGTACCGCTGGTTCTGGAGCTGCAATGGATCAATCTCAGGCTTTGGTAACGGTTGCTGCTGCAAGTACTACCAATATTCCTGTTGGGGTTTTGTTGAATGACGTAGTTGATATTGACCTCACTCGCCAGCATATCAACTGGCACAAAGATGAAGTCCAGAAAGGTGGCAAAGTTGCCATCCTGAAGAAGGGTTATGTTGTAACTGACCAGATCGAAGGCACGCCTACTGCTGGCGCAATTGCTTTCCTTGACGATGCAGACACTGGCAAATTTGCTATGGCAGCTTCTGTTGCTGATACCAAATACAGTCCAGTTGGTCGTTTCATGTCCATTAAGGACGAAGATGGCTACTGTAAAGTTGAAGTCAATCTACCAGTTCCGATGAACAAGGCTGATGCCGCAGGCACAGACGTATAATATTAGCCCTTAATTAGGAGACTTTTAATCATGAGTAAAATGACTAAACCTGATGATCATTTTATCGAACTCATTCAGCGCTCTGGTAGCGTCGATAAGAATGAGGCACTCGCTGCACAGCGAGAATTGGCAGTAGCTTTGGAAGCACCTCTTCGTAAGGGTGTTTTGGTTGGCGATGTTCTTGATGGAATCTTTGAAAAGATCCAGATGGCTCCCGGTTCAGCTGCTGAATTTCCACTTGACCTTTTAGCTCCCGGCACTGAGAATCAACACGTTGCCTACACTAATCCCGGTCACGGTCGTATTCCAGAACGCGCTGTAGAAGGTGACTATGTAATGGTCCCAACTTACACCGTTGCTTCTTCAATCGACTATCTCTTGCGTTATGCACGAGAAGCCCGTTGGGATGTTGTAGGTCGCGCGATGCAGGTTCTTGAAGCTGGCTTCGTGAAGAAGATGAACGATGACGGTTGGCACACACTGTTGGCAGCTGGTGTTGACAGAAACGTTATGGTTTATGATGCAGACGCCGCAGTTGGTCAGTTCACAAAACGTCTTATCTCTTTGATGAAGACTGTTATGCGACGCAACGCTGGCGGTAATAGCGGTTCTTTGAACCGTGGTTCATTGACTGACCTTTACCTATCTCCAGAAGCTCTGGAAGATATCCGTAACTGGGGTATTGATCAGGTTGATGAAGTCACTCGCCGTGAAATTTATCAGGCTGGTGACGATGGTGCTGCTATCACTCGTATCTTTGGCGTGAACCTCCACGACATCGACGAACTTGGTGCTAGCCAAGAATATCAGAACTTCTACACTGATCAACTTGCTGGAACCTTCACTGGTTCTGACGTTGAGCTTGTAGTTGGTCTTGATCAGTCTAGCAACGATAGCTTTATTATGCCTGTTAAGCAAGATGTTCAGATCTTTGAAGACGATGCACTGCACCGTCAGCAACGAGCTGGCTTCTACGGTTGGGCAGAAATCGGCTTTGCCGTACTCGACAACCGTCGTATCTTGCTCGGTGGATTCTAATTCACTCGGCATATAACCGCAGAAAGAACCGTCCTTAGATTTCTAGGGGCGGTTTTTTTGTTTGGTGTATAATAACATAGAATATTCTAATGTAATTGGAGCAAACTATGACAAAAAGAACTAAGACAGAATTAGCTTCAGAAGTCAGCTCTATATTGCCTGATAATACAACTGCCGAAATTAGTCCAGCAGATATTAGAAGCGTATTTACAGACGTAGGTGATTCATTAATCTTTTGGGATGATACAAAACCAGCTAGCGCAACTGAGTCTTGTACTAAAGGACAAATGAAGTTTGGCTCTACCGATTATGGTGGAGGTGCAATAGTTCATCATCTTTATGTATGTATAGATACTAATACTTGGAAGCGTGCAGAATTAATAACTTTCTAGAAAGAACCAAATAAGGAGACATATTAATGTCAGCTATGTCAACATACCTTGAGAATGCTTTAGTAAATCATGTCTTAAGAAATACAGCTTACACAACCCCCGGAACTACAGTTTATGTAGGCTTAATTAAATATTACGATGCTGCTGTTGTAGAAGCCGGTACTTTAACACAAGAAGCTAGTGGTGGAGCTTATGCCAGAGTTCAAGTCACCGCTTGGGATGCTGCTAGTAATGGCGCTACTCAAAATACTGGTGCTATTACTTTTCCAACTGCTACCGCTGATTGGGGCGGAATTTCTGGTGTAATTATCTCAGATCATGCTAGCGCTGGAAATGTTTTGTTACACGGATCTCTAACAAGCGCTAGAGATGTAAAAGATGGCGACGTATTTAAATTTAATGCTGGTGACTTAGATGTCACATTTGCCTAATACAGCCTTTATTTTTAATTAGAAGGAAGAATATTATGGCTCAGCATTGTGTAGAAATTCCAGATGAACACCTAGATCGTGTGATTAGCGCTGTAGCAAATCAATATGGTTATAATCCAACTGTAGAAAACCCTGATTTTGATGATTCTCTTCCTGAAGGAGATGGTAACCCAAAGAATATTGACAATCCTGTCAGTATATCTCAATTTGCTAATGGTATTGTTAGAGATTTTCTTATTAACAATGTTAAAGCTTGGGAATCAAAGCAAGCAGCTGAAACAGCAAGGATTGCCGCTATTGATGCTGTAGATATCGCTATCACCGATCCTTCCTAACAGGAGATCGAAATGGCTCTAGAGATTAGAGATAGAGTAAAAGAAACCTGCACTGGTACTGATGGCGATATGACGCTGACTGGTGCAATGTCGGGTTTTGTTGGCTTTGACTTAGATGCGACTCTTGATGGCGACACAATCTATTACGCCTTAGAGGATGCGGATGGTACAAAGTGGGAAGTTGGACTGGGTACTCTCAGTGCAGACTCTACTAGTATTGAACGAACCACTATTCTTGCAACACAGGTTAGTTTTACAGACACGACTAGACAAACGTTTAGTGGTGGTACGCATACTATATTCGCAACTTACCCCGCTAGTAAAGCTGTATATCTAGATGCTAGTGGTAACCTTTCTCACACTGTCGATATTAGTTCTGATACCAACCTTGCTGCTGGTACTGGTATAACTCTTACAGGCGACACTCTTTCTACAACTGACGGTGAAATTGTTCACGATAATCTTAGCGGTTTTGTAGCTAATGAGCATATTGATTGGACGACTGATCAAGGGGCTACAAATATTCACTCAAACAACTATGTTGTTGGTATTAGTGTTCTTAGTGATTTAAATGATGTTGTTTCCCCAAGCGATGGTTCTGCGAACAATACTATTCTTATAGCCACAAATGGATCAACCCCATCTCATGGAACTTTATCACTTGCGGCTGGCAACATTGGTCTCGGAACAGACTGTCTAGGTTCCTTAACTAGCGGAGATTATAACGTAGCTATTGGTTATAAAACTCTTAAGTCGCTTACTTCTGAGGCCTATAACGTGGGTATTGGTTCCCATGTTATGACAGATGCCACTAGCGAAAAAAATGTTGGTATTGGTCATCGCGCAATGTTTGAAACTACAACAGCCGATAAGTGTACCATCGTAGGAGACGAGGCTGGATACTATCACACTACAGGTAATAACAATACAGCGATTGGATATAAGGCATTATATGGAAATCCTACTAATAAAGTGACAGGAACCGCTAATGTTGCTGTTGGTTATCTCTCTGTTTATCAAATATCGAGTGGTTCATACAATGTTGGAGTTGGTGATAGTGCTTGTGGTACTGGCGGCACTGATGGATTCACGGGCAGCAACAATATTGGTATTGGACATGGAGCAGGATACAGTTATATTGCCGGTGAAAGTAACATATGTATGGGATACTATGCAGGATTCTCAAGCATAGATAATGGTGACTACAATATTGCAATTGGATATAGAGCTTTAGCGGATAAAACCAGTCCATCAGATATGCAAGAAAATATTGCCATTGGCTATGAGGCTGGGCAATTGTCGGATGCTAATAGGTGCATTTATATAGGTACACAAGAAGTAGGCTACGCTAACACTACTGATGATATATTGTTCATCGGTAATGATGCCCCATTGAGTGATGGAACTCTTATTAAGGCAGATCTTGAAAATAAACATCTTGCTATTGGTATGGCTGATGACCTCTTTAGTAATTCTGCTGGTGATCCCACTCTACAAATTTACCCCAAAGATGCAGCGGACGAAGCTATCTTTGTAAAGATGCCGACAAGCCACTCTTCTAATCTAATACAAATCCAAAACTCTTCTGGTACTGATTTGTTTGTCGTAGATAGTACTGGAGAAATTACTACTGGAAGTATTTCTGGTGGTGGCGGATCAGGCGACATAACAGGAGTAGATCTAACTGGTGGTGTAGGTATAAGTATTGATAGTGAAACTAACACTACAAGTGGTGCTTATTCTTCTACTATTACTTGTAATCTTGAAGGTACTGAACTAGCCTCTACTGGAGAGACCGGTACGACTAAGTTTTTAAGAGTAGATGGTGACGGATCGTGTTCTTGGCAGGTTCCGCCAGATACAGACACTACATATACTAAAGCAAGTTTCGATATAGACCACCTATTTACTTTAGTGGGTGCTTCTGCGGATACTGATGAGAATCTGGGAACCTTTACCGGAAGTACAATAGCAGACAGTCAAACAATTAAAGCAGCTATACAGGCCGTAGAGACAGCGGTAGAAACTAAAGGTGCTACTGCTGGTAGTTCTAGTATCGTTACTGTAGGAACTATTAGTTCTGGCACTTGGCAAGGAACTGCTATAGCTCAAGCTTATATAGCAAATGATGCTATCAATGGCGATAAAATTGCTGATGATGCTGTTAATAGTGAGCATTATGCAGCAGGCTCTATTGATGAAGAACATTTAAATGCTACCAATAGCCCTACTGACAATTATCTCTTGTCATATGATGATGCTAGTGGTGGATTTACTTGGGTCGCTTCTGGTTCTGGCGGTGAAAATAATGAGTATTCCTTCAAAACCATATCAGTAGCAGGACAAGATGATGTTGTAGCGGACACTACAACCGACACTTTAACATTGGCTGCTGGTTCTAATGTTACCATTACCACAACCGCCGCTAGTGACACCGTAACGATAGCAGCTACCGATACGAATACTATGGGGAGTGGCTTTACGGTATCTGCTACGACCGATAGTAATGCTACAACCATAACTCAAGGCGATGATTTAATGTTTGCAGCAGGTACTGGTATTACCTGCGAGACTACGGCAGACGGCACGGTCACTATTTCATCTACAGTCACTGACACTAATACACAGTTATCTCAGGAACAAGTAGAAGACTTTGTAGGTGGAATGCTTGGAGGAACGGAAACTCTTATCACCGTTACCTATCAAGATGGTACTGGAGATATCGACTTTGTAGTTGATAATGATCTTTCTAACTATGACAACTCTTCTTCTGGTTTTATTACAGCTACTCTTACAGAGGAGCAAGTAGAAGATTTTGTTGGTGGTATGTTAGGGGGAACAGAGACTGGTATTACCGTCACCTATCAGGATGGCACTGGCGATATAGACTTTGTCGTCTCAGATACAACGGTAGCGGGTGATAGTGGTTCTACTGGCATAACTCCCGGCGACACTTTGACAATTGCTGGTGGGACTAACGTTACCACAGCTATGTCTGGTGACACTTTAACAATCACAGCTACTGACACCAATACAACCTATAGTGCTGCGACTAGCTCAGCATTGGGATTGGTAAAAATAGAAGACGACACGGAACAAAGTGTTGCAGCAAACGCAGTAAGTGCTACAGCAAGCAGAACTTACGGCATTCAGCTTAATAGCAGTGACCAAGCGGTCGTCAATGTACCTTGGACTGACACTGACAACAACACAACTTATACCGGCGGAACAAATCTAACGCTAGACGGAACCACCTTTAATGTAGATGATGCTTTTCTCAAAAATGATGCTAGTGACAGTACCACGGGTACAATTACCGCCGGTGGCTTTACTACCGCTGGTACTCTTACTGTAGATAGCGTTGGTATTTCTACCATTCAAAGTTCTGGTGAATCGTTTGCTGATAACGACACAAGTTTAATGACTTCTGCGGCCATTGATGACAGAATTAATTCTGCTGTAGCCAATGAAGACACTTTAGCTGAACTCAACGATACGAATATATCATCTGCTGCTGCTGGTCATTTGATTATTTATGACAACACCGCGTCTGTGTGGGATAATGCTGCCTTAACTGCTGGCAGTAATATCAGTATAACAAACGGCGATGGTGCTATTACTATCGCGGCTACTGATACTAATACCACCTATACTGGCGGCACAAATCTGACATTAGCTGGTACTACGTTTAATGTCGATGATGCATTCTTAATAAATAGTGGAGATGACACCACTACTGGCGTTATTACCGCTGGCGGTTTTACTACTACTGGTACTTGGACGTTTGATGAGTTTACTTCGGGTACTGTTGGAATAACCACTGTACAAGACTCTGGCACTACCTTTGATGATAACGATACTTCATTGATGACCGCTGCCGCTATTGCGGACAAGATTGAGGCATACGGCTATTCTACCACTGCTGGTGATATTACGGGGGTTACCGCTGGAACTGGTTTGTCTGGTGGAGGAGCTAGTGGGGCTGTAACTCTAAATGTCGATGCATCTCAAACACAGATTACCGCAGTAGGAACAATCGGTACTGGTGTTTGGCAGGGTACGGCCATAGCACATGCTTATATTGGCGCTGACGCTATTGACGGAGATAATATAGCAGACGATTCTGTTAATAGTGAACATTATGTTGATGGGTCAATAGACACCGCTCATATAGCTGACGATCAAGTTACTTATGCTAAAGTTCAGAATGTATCTGCTACAAGTAGAGTCTTAGGTAGGATTACTTCTGGTGCTGGAGTAATAGAAGAGTTAACTGGCGCAAACATTAGAACGATAGCTAATGTTGAAGATGGAGCTACCGCAGATCAAACTAAGTCTGATATTGACGGTTTAGCAATAACCACAGTCGGAACTATTGATACAGGAGTTTGGCAAGGTACTGCTATAGCACACGCTTATATTGGCGCTGATGCTATCGATGGAGATAACATAGCAGACGACGCTGTCAACAGCGAACACTATGTTGACGGCTCTATTGATACAGCACATATAGCCGACGACCAAGTCACTTACGCTAAGATACAAAATGTTAGTGCTACAGATAGGATTCTTGGTAGAGACAGTGCAGGGGCAGGAGTCATAGAAGAGATTACTCCTGCAAACTTAAGAACCATGCTTAACGTCGAAGATGGAGCCACGGCAGACCAAACTAAATCTGACATTGATGGACTAGCGATCACCACTGTAGGGACTATTGACACAGGTACTTGGCAGGCAACAGATGTAGCAGTAGCTCATGGTGGTACTGGAGCATCTAGTGCTGCTGACGCACGGTCTAACTTAGGAATTACCTACGCCAATATAGGCACTGTTGATATTAGTGCCAATACAAACTTAGCAGCAGGTACTAACATCTCACTTTCTGGCGATACTCTTAATGTAGATGATGCTTTCCTAAAGAACGATGCTGATGACACCACTAGCGGCACTGTTACTATGGCTAATCTCATAGTTGGAGATGCCGGAAACATTGGTTCTGCTAGTGATACAGATGCTATAGCAATTGCTTCTGATGGAGAAGTTAGCCTTTCTCAAAGAACAACTTTTTCTAAAGCTGTAAAAACCCCTCTTAAATCTAACACTGATGGTTCTACTATTACGTTTAATTTAGACGAAGCAAACACACATACTGTTACTCTTGGTGACAATAGAACTTTAGCTCTTTCAAATTCTGATGCTGGACAAAAGTTTATTATTAATCTAGTCCAAGACGGAACTGGCAGTCGAACAGTGACTTGGTTTAGTACAATTAAATGGGCTGGTGGATCTGCTCCAACCCTGACTACAACTGCTAATAAAGCAGACAGTTTTGGATTTTTATGTACAGGAACAGACGCTTACTATGGTTTTGTTATAGGTCAAAACATATAGATGAAACCTAAAAAGTGTGCTTTGGTAAGCACGCCTAGATCAGGTACACATTATTTAAGAATGAGTTTAAACAACCATCCAAAAGTACGATGGACAGGAGAGTTTTTCCGAAATTGTAGATCAATTTCAAAATCATACGAAAGAATAAAAAGCTACATATACAATGATTTATGCAGCACGATAATAGATCAATATGACTATGTTGGATTTGTTTGGCATTTAACTCTTGAAAGTGATTTAGACCTTTCAAAGGTAGACGAATTTATTTTATTAAAAAGAAGAAACATACTGGAACACTTATGTTCATTGTTAATTGCGACTAAAACAGGAAGTTGGAGAGATACTAAATCAAAAGACAAAATAGAACTGAACATACCTCAGTTAATTTTTTTTATAAATAGACAAAATAAAGCATATAAAGATTTTGAAAATTTAGGAGTTAGGCATAAAACTGTATTCTATGAAGACCTTTGCAATGACTTTGTAGCAACAACAAGATCAATTCAAGATTATTTAGGATTAGAATATTTTGATATATTTCCTGCTAGGCTGAAAAAACAAGAAACGAGACCGATAAAAGATATTGTGTCGAACTACGAGGAAGTGAAATGGACTTTAAAAGATATGAATTTACTCTAGACTGCGACTATCCTCATTGGCTTACAGATCTAAGACATATTGAGATTATATATGAATTTTTAATGGCGAATGATTTTACTAGAGTCGCTGAGATAGGTTCATATTCGGGACTTTCTACCGCAGCTTTTATTGAAGCTTTAAATCAAGGTAAAAACTTTAAGCTTCATATTGCCGAACCAAACCCTACTAGACAGTTACAAATTTTGCTCTCTATGTGCAAGAAGCCTGACAACGTTGTGCTACATGTCAAGAACGGCGAAAATTTATTAGAGCATTGGGCAGGTTTTGACTTTGTATTTATAGATGGCAATCACAGCATGGATGCGGCTGGTGCTGAGCTATTAATGGTGCTTAGGAATGAAATTCCAACTGTTATGGCTCACGACACGAACCTTACTAGTCTTGATAGCAATTACGATGGAAAAGGAGCTGAGCTTTTAGGTAGAGTTTTAAAGTCACATAAAGATTATTATTGGGTAGAAGACAAAGAAAAGAGGCCAGATGAACACACAGAAAGAGGACTCTTTTTTGCTTCTAAAGATAAAAACAAACATGAGATAGCGAAAAGGGTTTTTGAAGAGCTATGCTGATATATTTAACCGATATTAAGCAGATGCCAAAATGGGAAAAGATATATGCAAGCCTTGAAGATGTTTTTGACTATGGTTCTAAACAAGAGAGCAAAGATATACAAGACTTGAAACTTTTTGGACTTTATAAGGATGAAAAAAGAGATGTTAGACACAACGTTTATCATCCCATAGATTATGTTTCCAATGATGTGAGAATAGTCATAGGTGAGTTTGATTCTTTAGAACATTTAAAAAGGTTCAGACCAGACAACTCAAGAGTAGCAAAGGAGCTAGACAGAGACAAGAATGTTTCCTTAATGAAAATAAAATTTCCAATAATGCAGCAAAAGCATAAAGAGTATTCTGATGATGCATATACAAATGAATTATTTAACAAATTAAGTCAAGATGAAAGAATACTTTTTTGTTATGTAACGACTAGCGGAAAGGGTATAAGGTTCGGTTTTAAGTTAAACGAAAGAGTAGAGAGTGATTTGGAGTATATTTCAAATTATTACTTTTACGGCAAGGAGTTCTTAAAACACGATGAGGAAAACAGGTTTGGTATTGAGCATAATGCTAGTAGTACAGGCAGTTTTTACGAGCTTGGTAATGTTACTAGCGTATATTGGTTCTTACCTAATACAGATAAGTGGCATGTTAGAAATTCTGTAGAGCTTAAAAAATTATAATGGAATATGAATTTACGGAAGATTGGTTTTCTGAGAATAACCCAGAAAAAGTAGTTCGTCAATTTGACGAGTTTTTGTCTGAGTTCAAAGACAAGCCATGTATGTTTCTTGAAATTGGTTCGTTTGAAGGAATGTCAACTATATGGATGTTAGAAAACATATTAACAGAAGAAAGTTCACAAATTTTCTGTATTGATGCATGGGCTGAATGGACAGGAGACGCTTTTGTAAGATTTGTTTCAAATATAAATAAGACTGGACTCAAGGACAAAGTCCATATTGTAAAAGGAGACTCGTCGGAAGAGTTAAGAATATTTCCAAAAGAATACTTTGACTTCATCTATGTAGATGGAAATCATGATGAAAAAGCTGTTATCAAAGATGCAATAGGTTCTTTTAGGATTTTGAGAAAGGGAGGCATAATAGCTTTTGATGATTATTTGCTAGGAATAAGTTATCCAAATAGTCCGGGATCAAAGGCCATGAATGGCTCAACAAAAAAAGCAATTGATTATTTTCTTGATGTATTTCAAGACGAACTTGAAATTATACACAAAGATTATCAGGTGTGGATTAGAAAGAAATGAAGATAGCAATAGCTCAACTTTACACAAACCATTTTGACGACTGGGCCAATATACCCATAAAAAACAAACAGGCGTATTGTGATAAACATGGTTATGACTTGGTAACAAAAAGAGGTCTCTACAAAACAAGCTTTGGAGACAGGCATCCAAGCTGGCATAGTATTTTGTTGATACTTGAGACACTTGAAAATACAAATGTAGATTGGGTTTTTTGGTCTGATATTGATGCATTGATAATGGATCAAACCGTTAAGTTAGAAAGCTTTATAGAAAACAAATACGATATAATAATACCTAATCAGGGAATGGGTGAATATTGTGGCATAAAAACTAAAAGCTGTTTATGCTGCGGACATTATTTTATAAGAAATACAAAGTGGTCAAAAGATTTTCTTAGGCTTTTGTGGAGATGGCCTAACGAAGAATTTGAAAAGTATAAAGAGGATAGTTACTGGGAACAGTGCGGTATGAATTACTTGTATCACGAAAATGCTATGAATTTTGAAGAGCATGTAAAGATAGAACCAAATAACAGAGCATTTAATTCTTTTTATTTTATGAATAACAAAGATGAACCTATGGAATTTAAAGAATGGGGAGAGACTTGGTTTAGAGCTGAAAAGTCTAAAAACTTGGCAAAAGGATTTGGAACGGCATATAACGAAGGCGATTTTATCATGCATTTTGCAGGTAAGCATTGCGCTCCACATAGAAAATTCTTAATGGAAAAATACTCAGAGAAAGTAAAATGGAACTAATAGTAAAAATAAAATCGAATGGATCTAACCCACGATACCAAGATGGCGATGTAGTGGAAGCTATGTCTTTTGACCGTATTCACTTAGCTCATGCGGAAATGATATGCCACCCTAACAACTTTGGGTTTAATACTAATGGCACTAGAGACTTAAACACTTTATTAGAAAAGTTTCAACAAGCTACTCATACTTATAAGTTTGAGAGGCTTAATAGCAATGATGTTAAAAGAACTAATCTATTAACTGACGAAGAAGATATCCTTAACACTATCCCAAACGCAGACGGTGAAGCCATCAATGCATACAAATATATATCTAGGAGACTTAAAAGCCCTAGACACAAAATATTTGGGCCTAGCGGTGGTGAAATATGGTATGGCAAAATGAGAAATGACGCTGAAGTTTTTATTCCAGTAGCTTGGAATCACATAGAAACCGAAAGTGACAACCTACAAAGCAATCACAATAACTGGCCTTTTACTGATTTAGAAAAAAGACACTTTGTCTGCATTAACACTTCGGGAAGAAATTATGATGCAGGCTCTTTTACTAGAGTTGAACTTTCTGGTGGCACTGTGACTGAAAGAGTTTTGCCTGTTATTGAAGACATCCCTGAAGATGCGCCAGACGATTATGCGGTTATTACTTTAGCTAAGAGAAAATGGTTTGTTCCTTATTGGGATTTAAGCACTGAGCTTGGAAGTTCTGTAGATGATTTAAGAAATCCAGACCATATGTGTGATTGTAGAAAAGCAATGGACGAAAGAGAACATATTGATATTTTGACTTATGACAAAATCTCAGAAGGGGTATTGTAATGGCTACCGTAACAAAAAGCATAGGAACAAGCTCTAGAGATTACTCTACTATCAATGCATGGGAAGCAGATCTAAACAGCGGTTCCATATACTCACATGGAGACACTGCTGTTGGCGAAATGTACGCAGACTCTACATTTACAGGCGCTCAAAGTACTATAGAAAATGGAAGTGCAATAGGTGGTAGTAGTGGACATGATCTTGCACTAATTAAACTCACTGTCCATGCTGACAGTAGACATGATGGAACAGCTGAAAGTGGAGCGTTATTAAAACCAACAGCAAACTCTGGTCATAGCATGGGTATTATCAGAATAGCTGTAGACAATGTGACAATTGAGTGGTTGGACATTAGTATGGACAGCTTAGATTCTAGAAATACTAATTTTGCAATATTTCATGCTTCAGGTGGAGGCACTACAACTATAAGAAATATGTTAATACATGATAAAGGCGGGAATCCGGGAAGTGCTGGACCGGGAGGTATAATTAGTAACTTTGCAGGAGCGACTGATGATATACGATATATATTGAATAATATACTTTACAGCATTATAGAAACTAGCGGTGATAGTGCCTCGGCAATGAACATGAGGGCTTTTCAAGGCAATCTACATATATACAACAATACAATATATTTAATACAAGCTAATGGGGGTAGTAAAGACGCTGTTGGAATTAGATGCGGTAATGACGCAGATACTACAGCTAACATAAAAAATAATATAGTTTCTAATCTAGTTGCATCAGATAAAAAGTATGGCTACTTGATAGATAATGGCAGCGCTACTTTAAATTCTGCCAACAACCTTTCGGATGATACTGTAGACTCAGCGTACAGTGCTGAAGATTTTGGTCGAAGTGCAAATGATTCAACAGGCTTAACAGGAAAAACTTTGGCTGAAATAAGTTTTGTTTCAACTAGCGCTGGTTCAGAGGATTTTCATATAGATGAAGATTCAGATTGTGTAGATGCTGGAGCAGACTTAGGAACCACTGGTGGTGTAGAAATAGATATTAATGGAAGAAACAGAGACTCCAATGGAGATACTTGGGATATTGGCGCACATGAGTTTGTAGCAGATGCTGACACTACTGGCGCCGCATTTATAATGTTTGTAGACTGATAACTAAAAATTAGTGTATATATATTATATGGGAGGATTGCCGGATTAGTTAAACATTGTAAATAAGGTGGTGTTATGCTTGGTTTTGGTGCTATAAGTGAGTTACCTCTCTCAACAATACCAGAGGTAAGCCAAACACATCTTGGTTCTTGTTCCCTCAATGCAGCTGGTTCTGTTTCCTCTTCAGCCATAGTAACTAAGGTTGGAGTTTCTTCCTTAAGTTGTTCTGGGTCAGTTTCTAGCGCTGGGACTGTTGACAAGTTAGGCATCGCATCTCTCTCTTCAACTGCAACGCAAGCATCTTCTGCTGTTGTTGAAATAGGAGCTATCTCTACTCTATCTGCTTCTGCAACTTTAGCGATAGCACCAGAGCTGACGATCAAAGCTGTTTCTTTAACTCTTGGGCCAGCTTCTATCTCTGCTGTAGGAAATTTGGAAATACCGGCTGTATGCTCGATATCTTCTACTGGTTCTACATTAAACGTAGGAATAAACACTATAGGCGCTGTAGCAGCTCTTTCCTCTACAGGATCTGTTTCGGCAAGTATGGTAGGAACTATTCAGTCTACCACATCCTTTAGTTCAAATGGGCAGGTAGCAAACCAGCCATCACTGAATATACACCAATCCTCTAATATATCAGGCTCAGCTTCTGTTGCTTCTATTGGAGAAATCCATAAATTAGCTCAAGCAGACCTATCTACAGTAGGTGGGTTTACCCAAGGCTTTACTACAGGGTTTAGAATTGGTTCTTATTTATCTGCATTTGGGACAATCGAACAGCAACATATTGGAGCTAGTTCGTCTTTAACCGCTTATGCAGAAAATATTACACATCATCAAGCTTCTTTACATGCTTCTGCTACTTTTGTTCCAGAAGTTTGTAGGTTTGAAGGCAGAGGATCTTTAACTGCAAATGGTGTATTATTACATGGGGGAGCAGTTAATTTACAACCTATAGCTACATTAACTCTGCTATTATCTTCGGATACTGAAAATCCAGATATAGTAGATATTGTTGGCTATATTAATAAATCAGATAGCTTTACTCTCTACATAGATAAAGAGATTCCAATAACGTCTTACATTGATAAAGAAATTTCTTTGTCAGCTTATATTGATAAGACTAAGATCAATTCAATTTATGTAGATAAGACGATAAGCAAAACACTCGTAAGAGAGAGATAAAAATGGCAGCTAATGAAATCCACATAAATGATGTAGGAACTAAGTTTCTAGTTACTGTCACAGATGGTACTACCGCTGTTGATATATCCAGTGCAACAACAAAACAATTAATATTCCAAAAACCATCTGGAACTAAACTAACAAAAGCAACTGCTTTTACTAGCGATGGAACAGATGGGAAAATGCAGTATAGTGTAGTCACAGATGACTTTGACGAAGCTGGAAGTTACAAACTTCAAGGTAAAGTCGTAATATCAGATGGAACATTTTATACGGATATACACACGTTTAAAGTTCATAGAAATTTATAGGAGACGAACATGGCTTGGCAAAATGAAATGACACTGATCGTTCGTCATCTGGTGAACGACTTAGATTCAAGCGAATATACATTTATTGATTCAAGACTTGAAGAGGCTGTTCTTGTTTCCGCTCAATTGGCTTCTGTTGAAATTGATTTCGAGAACACATATACAATAGACGCTGATTCTCTTACTTTGAGTCCAGATCCTACAGACTCATCAAACAAAGATGACTCGTTTATTAATTTAGTTTGTCTTCGTACAGCAAGAATGCTTATAGGAAGCGAATTAAAAACACATTCATATAACGCTATCTCTTTAAGAGATGGACCTTCTTCTTTAGATCTTAGAGGTATCGTCACTGGTCTTAAAATTTTATTCGATGATATAAACAAAAGATACGACGAAGCGGTTACGCAGTACAAACTAAACGGAGTTGTTGGACAGGCCATACTTGGACCTTACTCACCCGGAAGTGACTCTGTAGCTAGAACACATTTGTCCCACAGGTCAGGATGGTTTGAATAATGGCAGAATATAAAAAAGCAGATCTCAAGACTAAACTTGATACAGACTTTGCCAATAACAGCACTGGTGCTATAACAGCAAAAACTATAAGAGATAATTTAAATCATATAGTTGATTCTATTGAGCCTATCGTCGCTAGTGGTACTGACATGTATTTTGCTAGCGCTTTGGATATTAGAGACAGTGGCATAACAAGTACTTCTACACCCATTAACAAAATAAATGGACAATGGGATGGAGCTACAGTATCAAAGATAGAGTTCACTTCTGGTATTGACTCTACTTATAAAGAAGATGGAGGCATAGATTTTTATACTTCTGGTTCTGGCACAAGTTTGGCAGGACAGGGTCTTAAAAGAAGACTTTCTATACAGCCAAAAGGCGATGTAATTATATATAGCAGTGGATTAAATCCTCCCCTCAAAGTAGTTAAAGGTCATGCTCAATCTGGTGTAGCATTTTTTGCTACCGGAACTCCTAACATAATTGCCGCTCCTAGTGGTAGGTTATTTAAGACTGGGCAGCTAGATACAAGAACACAAACTTTTGTAGACAGAACTACTTTAGATGAATATGGCAATTTTGGCATAGGCGTAAATCCAGAGCAACCTCTACATGTTAGATCTTCTGGAGATGCTATTCGTTGTGATTTTGAACATTTGTCAAACAATAGCGCTGATTTAGTATTATCAAAATTTCAATCAGGGCAATCTTTCAATCAAAATAATCTTTACGCAACATTTGGTTTAGGCGTAGATGCTGCCGCAAGTGGAGCAGGAAGATTTTTCATAGGCTTTGATACAGACAGAAACCACCAAGTCTTGTTTAGCGAAGCTCAATTTGTAATGACAAGTGGAGGAAAAGCTTCTGTTGGTTCTCTCTATCCAAAAGAGCAGTTCGTTGTTGGTGATGATATTGGTCAGCAATCAAGTTCTTCAAGTGATAAAGCTTTGGTAGTTGGCTCTAACGGCGGAAATGCTAGAGTATTTGTTGGGTCTGGAAACGCTACAGCGAACTTGTCTAACTA
>WLWF01001545.1_pt1 | contig 18527 bp, 8 predicted proteins | sample 6718331 | NCBI WGS metagenome assembly WLWF01 (sample SAMN12718692, study PRJNA515312) | sponge metagenome | isolation source: marine sponge | host: Mycale hentscheli | place: New Zealand: South Island, Marlborough, Capsize Point | collected 2003-05-01
GTAAAAACCTTTGTAGAAGCAGTCGCTCTACGGGGCGATTGCAAACTACAAATTAAAAAGAAATTATGGCAGTAAGTATAGATACAGTATATCAAAGAGTTTTATCGGTTGCTAACAAAGAGCAAAGGGGTTATGTAACTCCTCAAGAATTTAACTTATTTGCCAACCAAGCTCAGATGGATATATTTGAGCAATATTTTTATGATATTAACCAGTTTGGAAGAATTAAAGGTAATAATACCGAGTACTCTGACATGCTTAATATATTACACGAAAAAATATCAGCTTTTGAAAAATTTAAAATAGCCGTGTCCATGTCTAGCAATACGGGCACGTTAGCCGCGGACTTGTATAGATTAGGTACTGTTTTTTATACTGGCACAACCCCACAAGTTATTATAGAAAGAGTTAGTAAGCAAGATCTCCAGTATATACAAAACTCCCCACTGACTAGTCCTACGGAAAAAAGACCCATATATGTTTATGAAGCACCTTCATCAACTGGTGTTTCTAAAATCAAATGCTTTCCTTCAACGGCTATAACAGCCAACGTAGCACACAACTATATAGCAAAACCAGCAAATGTATCTTGGAATTACACAGAGATAAACGGAGTCGCTATGTACAACTCTACAAACTCAACAGACTTTGAGTTGCATGAGTCAGAAGAAACAGAATTAGTTTTTAAAATATTGCAGTTAGCAGGTGTGTCTATAGAAAGCATGGATCTATATCAAGTTGCAGCACAAGAAGAAATTAGAAATATTCAACAAGAAAAACAATAATAAATGGGATTATTAAATCAAACTCAAAAGCAATATTATAGCACTGCCTCACCAAGTGTCTTTGGCGAATATCAATTTACTTCGTTGGATAATATTATAAATCAATTTATAATAGCTTATGTTGGTGAGCAAAAAATAATACCTAAAGTTTCTAGAACTGACGTTGCTTTTCACGCTCAAAGAGCTTTACAAGAATTAAGCTTTGATACTTTTAAATCAACTAAATCCCAAGAAATTATAATACCACCATCTCTAACAATGGTTTTACCACAAGACTATGTTAATTATGTAAAAATAACATATACAGACAACGCTGGTATAGAGCATATAGTATATCCAGTATCTAAAACATCTAATCCTTTTAAAATAGTTCAAGATGTCAATGGTGTTTACCAATTCACTGGAGATAATCTAGAGACTTCAGACGACTCTAGAACTTGGGACAAATACAAAACACACACAAATAACGAAACTAACAATAGTAGCGATCAATATGACGATGGTTTATATGATCTGAATGTTGGTCAAAGATATGGTCTCGACCCACAATACGCACAGACTAACGGTTCTTTTTATATAGATGAGTTAAAAGGTAAAATACACTTTAGCTCTAGTTTTTCTGGAGTAACTGTAACTTTAAAATACATAAGTGATAGCTTAGGTACAGACGCTGAAATGCAGGTGCATAAGTTTGCCGAAGAGGCTATGTACAAGTCTATAGCCTATGCTATTTTATCTACAAGCGCAAATGTGCAAGAATACATAGTTAGAAGATTTAAAAAAGACAGGTTTGCAGCAATAAGAACTGCCAAGCTAAGACTTTCAAATATAAAATTAGAAGAGATAAGCCAAATACTAAGGGGTAAGTCTAAACAAATAAAACACTAGTATATGCCGGAGATTAAGAATACTTTTACGTCGGGGAAAATGAACAAAGACCTTGACGAGAGATTAGTACCTAATGGTCAGTATAGAGATGCGATGAATGTAGAAATTGCATCGTCTGATAGTGATACTGTAGGTGCTTTAACTAATTCTAAAGGTAATGTAGCATTAAACAGTACAGGTATTGCCGGTGCTACCTGTGTAGGCTCTGTAATTGACAACGAAAACGATAGGATTATATGGTTTATATCTGGTAGCAATACAGATGCTATTGTGGAGTATGATTTATTATCTAATGATATATCACCTATACTTGTAGATGCTAACAAAAATAATGACAATGCTATTCTTGGTTTTTTAGACAATAACTATATAACCGGTATAAACATACTAAATGGAACATTGTTTTGGACAGACAATGTTGGTGAGCCTAAAAAAATAAATATTGAAACCATGAAAAATGGTTTGGTAGATACTATAGATGGAAAAGTTATCACACAAGTTTCTAATGGTAGTTTTAAAAGTCCTGTTACACCGTCGCAATGGACAGCCACTGACCCTAGTAACACTCTTTTAACTGGTGACCAACTTCAGTTTAGCGGTGTCCAAAACACAAATATAAGTGTTTACCAAAACATTAGTGGTTTGGCTAACAACACAAGCGTTAAAGTAACTTTTGAAGTTGGTGTTTATTCTTTTGGCCAGGTCAGAGTAAGACTTCCTGGTGCTATAGGCGCTTGGATAACTCCAACAACTAGCTCAAGCCATACGGTTGTATTAACTGGTAACACTGGAAATGAATTTCATATAGAAGTTGACTCTGCAGGTAGCATGATTATTGACGATGTAATCATGACTAAAGATACTTTTTCTTTAACCGATAGTAGTGTTTTTGGAAGCTCTTTAAGTAGTAGATTTTCAACAACACCAAGCAGTGCTAGTGATATAAAAGTTTTTGTTGACGACGTTGAAGACACTTCTTTTGCATACACAAGTCCTAACGTAACCTTGTCTTCGGTGCCGAGCCTTAACTCTGATATAAAAGTAGAATTAGCTAGCAAGTCAGCTATATTTGCTCAGAAGACTTTTTACATAATAAATGGATTTAATAGAAATATACCTAAATTAAAAAACATAACTGTTGCAAGAAGATTTCCTTTAAACGCGCCTAATATCACTTTAAGTGATACCACTAGAGATGGTGTAGTTTCCAACGTACCTGTTTATACAATTCCTGAAGCTCCAGATCCAAACCCTAGTAATATAATTATACCAAACTATCGTTTTTGGTTGTATAAAGATGCTAATGGCACTATATTGACTAAGCCGCCTGGGGTTAATACTACTAGCCCTTTTTTCCAAAACACAAATACAAACCCACCTTCAAATAAACTTATAGATCAAGCTGGAAATGATGTAAGAGTTTATGAGTTGTATTTCCAAGGTTCACACGCCTTTCAAGAAGGTGACATTGTTAACTTGTCAGCTGTAAACAATGCGTTAGCGCAAAATAATACTGGGCCTTTACAGGTTAGGGTCTTGTTAAACACTTTTTCTACTACTAGTGGTAGATTTGATTTTACAATACTAAGCGTAAGCAATAGTTTGCTAGATGTTTTGGATGGTGGTTTAGTTGGTGAATCAGGAATATCGTGGCAAGCCACTTTAGAGCAAGAAACTGGTATTTACGAAAATGTTTTTCCAAGGTTTGCTTATAGGTGGAAATACGCAGATGGTGAATACTCCGCAATGTCGCCGTTTACTGAAGTGGCTTTTTTACCAAATCCTTCTGGTTACGAGTATGACTCTGAAGAAGGTCATAACTTAGCAATGGTAAACCACGCTAGACGTATAGTTTTATCTAACTTTGATTACAAAGCTGTAGACGCTTTAGAGGTTGATATATTAGTTAAAAATTCTAACAGTAATAATGTTTACGTTGCCCAGACAATACAAACAAATAAACAACTAGGAGAAACAGACACTACAGAGGGTTTATTAAATGGTATAGGTGATGTTGAGATATTACAAGAGACTATACTTTCTATACTTCCTTCAAATCAACTGTTAAGGCATTATGACAACGTACCTACAAAAGCTTTAGCCCAAGAAGTTTCTGCTAACAGGATTATATATGGAAATTACTTTCAACAAAGAGATGTGCCTAGTTACTTTGAAAAAAGAGTTAAATTTAATTTCAATTCTACATCTACAGATATACTCGGCGGGCATAGCAAGTCTATTAAGTCAATAAGAGAGTATCAACTTGGGGTTTGTTTTTTAGATAGTTTTGGTAGACAAACACCAGTTTTTTCTTCAAGTAAAGCTATTTTAAAAATAGGGCAAATAAATTCTAACACAAAAAATCGTCTTACAGCTAGCTTACAATCAACGCCCCCTAGTTGGGCAACTCATTTAAAATATTACGTAAAAGAAAACTCTAATGAGTATTATAATATAGCTTTAGATAGATATTACAACGATGATGTTGATGGTAATGTTTGGCTTTCTTTTGCCTCAAATGAAACCAATAAGGTTAGTGAAGATGACTATATAATATTAAAAAAAGCGCATGGCTCTAACGACACTGTATATAACACAAACGGCAATACAGTAAAATACAAAGTTCTAGCTAAACAAAATACGGCTCCAGACTCTATAAAATACAAAAAAGAGTCTTTAGGCTTTGTTGACAGCGTTGCTTTTGGTAGACCTGATGGTAGTGGTACACCAACACAAACTAACTACCCTCAAATACAATCTATTACTATAGATATTCCTTACAGCGTGTTAAGCAACACAACCTTGCAAGAAGTAAGTAGTTGGACCACAGGTCCTAAGGAAAAATATTTAAAAATTTCAAAAACATCTAGTAGTATTCAGTCTGATTTTTATGAGGTTTCTAACGTTACTAGAACTCCTGGAACAGGGTCTAGTGATTATTACACTTTTACCTTAAAAATTCCTCTACAAAAAGATATTGGATTTTTAAGAACTTTTAACATTGACGGTAGCCCTAACCCAGACAATGGTGCTTTTAAATTAGAGTATTTTGAAAATGTAAATAACGAGTTAAGATCTGAATTTAAAGGTAGATTTTTCTTAAAAATAAAAAGCGACAAGTTTTTAAAAGATTATGTTTTAGAAACTCAAAATACTTCAAGCTCCTTAAATTATGTTTCCGCGGCTCAAAACATGCGTTTAATTGAATGGAACGGTGTTGCTCCTACTAATGGATTCACTGTTGATAATGATGATTATGATATAACAAGCTTTACCAATGGTACTCTTCCAGATTATGACTCTACGCAAGGAGCTTTACCAAGTGGTTTTAATTTAAACCCTATAAAAAACTCTAAAATTCAATATTGGAGTGTTGATAAAGCTCAGGCCTGGGGTGAAAATGATGATCAAAGTGGTAGTGGTGTTGTTGGTAATGGTTTTGTGGCTGGTAGCTTTAATGTTTCGTTTAGGTTTTTTGGTAGAATACCTTCTTTTTATAACTTTGGTCGTGGTTGGAATTATGGTAGTTACAAATTTATTGACAAACTAAACCAAAGTTCTTTTAACCCTGACACATTTAGTTTTTATGAAAAAATGACTAAAGGTGTTGGTTTAAAATTTAGATGGTATGATGATCCTGATAATATTTACACTGTAACTTCTTCCACAATAGAGCCTGTAAAAAACTTTACAAGTGTTACCAATAGTGGTAGTTTAGAAGCTGTTAACGGTGTTAGATTTAATTTTACGCTAGACCAATCTGTCGTTACTGGATTAAGTAACTTTAATATACTTTCAAACCCACCAAACACAAGTGATGATGATACTAAAGTTTTACAAATAATAGAAGTACTGCCTAATGACAATTCGTTTTTTACTAAAGACGCAGCTATATTTGAAATAGAGCCAAAAGAACAAACTGCAGATTTAAATCTTTTTTATGAAACCCCTAACAGTATTTTAATACCTAAAGAAGACTATAATATAACGTGTACAACTAATTCAAATTTTCCAACAACGACTATAGCGCAGGTAAGTACAGACCCTGTTCTACAAATAACCATAGACAACGCTGTAACAGGTGATATTCCAGCTGGTACAGTTGTTAAAATGTATAATGGTGGCAATTATAGAAGTAATTATCTTGGAACTGATTTTGTTCAGGATTTTGTTATAGCTAAAGATATTGTTAGTGGTGAAGCCATAGTTGAGCTAAGCCCTGTAAATTTAAACTGGTTCAACTGCTTTGCTTTTGGAAATGGAGTTGAGTCTAATAGAATAAGAGATGATTTTAACGCACCTATTATTGACAAAGGCCCTAAGGTTTCTTCAACTTTTTCTGGTGTTTATAAAGAAGAAAATATAAAAACCGGTTTAATATATTCTGGTGCTTTTTCAAACAAAAATGGTGTTAACAACTCTAATCAATTTATTCAAGCAGAAAAAATAACAAAGCAATTAAACCCTGAGTATGGCTCTATACAAAAATTGTTTGCAAGAAATACAAATATGGTTGCTTTTTGTGAAGACAAAACAGTTAAAGTTTTGGTTGATAAAAATGCTTTGTTTAACGCGGATGGAAATCCACAGTTATTAGCTACAAATAGCGTTTTAGGACAAGTTGTTCCATTTGTAGGTGATTATGGCATATCTAAAAACCCAGAAAGCTTTGCTAACTATGGCTATAGGGTTTATTATACAGACCAAAATAAAGGTGCTGTGTTAAGATTATCTGGTGATGGCATAACAAATATAGCTGAAAAAGGTATGTTAGATTATTTTAAAAAGAACATAAAAGGATCGAATCTTATACTAGGTAGTTATGATGAAACTAAAGACACTTACAATTTAACACTAAAATATAAAGACACATCGCTAGACAAAACAGTTAGTTTTACAGAAAGAGTTAATGGTTGGACTAGTTTTAAGTCTTTTATACCAGAATGTGGAGTTTCTTTAAACGGCGCTTATTATACCATGTATAATGGTGAGCTTTGGAAACACGGTGTTAATGAACTAAGAAATACATACTACAATGTTTTTACAGCCTCTAAAGTTAAATTTATATTTAACACAAGCTTTTCTACTGTTAAAACTTTTAAAACATTAAACTACGAAGGTAGTACGTCTAGAGCTTACAGCGATGTTGCTGGTCAAGAAGACCAAGTGTCAACTAAGGGTTGGTATAACAACACCATCGTAACTGATCTAGACTCTGGAACAATACCTTACTTTTTAGATAAAGAAAACAAGTGGTTTAACTATATACAAGGCGCAACTACAGGTACTGAAACTAACGACTTGTCTGAAAAATCATTTCAAGGGCTAGGGTTTGCAAAGGCTGGCGGCAACACCAGTAATTACTATAAGTTAACTTTAAATGGGCATTTGTTAAATAATTCTTTAGACTATCAGGCTATATACGGTTGGGCTGGTGGGGGTGTAGTTCCTAACGAAACCAAAACAACTGTTGTAAACTCTGAGGCTGGTTTAACTCCTACCGCGCAAGTTTTTATAATAAGACCTAGAATTATAAACAACGTTCGTTATGTTATAGATAAAGATGATTTCTCAAAAGATACTACATATACTTCAACTGGAATTGGTAATATTGAGTTTACTAACACAGCAGGTTCTTATGAAGCCGACAATTTAGTGCATGCGACTATAAACTTTAATACTGCAATGCCAACTAATGACGAGTCTCGTTCTTTTAGAGTTGTTGGTAATGCTAGACCAGAACAAGTGTCACTTTAAAAAATAAATTATGTCAAATATAACTAGTATACTACAAAACTGTACAGAGGTAACAACAGCTGTTGATGCTACATTAAGCAATAACGACACTATTTATAGTGTTAGTGGTTTTCCAAATCAAACAAAAGTGCTTTTTACCAAAAAAGTATCTGTAAATAGTGGTTTTGTTTTTAATCAAGCGCCAGAAGTTAATTTTGACAATACAGGAAACCCTAGTAATTATAGTGTTACTATTGTTGACACCGGGTCTTTAGAAACGGGTGATCTTACAGCTAGAGAATTTACAATTAGATATTTATTTCCATTTGAAAGTTCTACAGATACTATAGCTTTTACTTCTAAGGCAGAGCAAATACCAGTTGTATCTACAGGTAAAATATATTCCTACGAAATAGACGAATCACCTATACCAAGTTATGGTGAAAAAAGACTATTAACAATAAATGGTGATGCTAATGCAACACTTACTGTTAGAGTTAGAATAAATGGTGGGGCAGATGTACCAATAACAACTAGCTTTGTAGCGTCAAACGTAAGTTCTTCTGTAACAATACCAACACTAGCTAACAACCCAGATGTTTATGTCGGCATGACTGTTTCTGGTACTGGTATAAGTGGCACACCTACTGTGGCTTCAATAACAAGTACTGGTATAACTTTAAGTACAGCTCAAACGTTAACTGCTAATACCGTTTTAACTTTTAGTGGTTCTTTTATAGCTGTTACGGGTAGTGATGGTTTGTTTCAGCTTGGTATTGGTTTTCCATCTACTACTTCTAATTTAGTTTACGATATAATACTTACAGAAATAGCTGCCAATTCTTTTGAAGGTGCTTTAGCTGGTCAATCTCCTAAAACAATAGCTATAAATCAATACGAAGCAACTACGATTACCTTTTCAATAACTAACAATAACCCACCAGCTTCTGGATCTTTTGTTTTAAGCCAAAACAGCTTTACAGACACCAACCAGGCTAACAGAAATAATTCAGTTTTGCCGAGTTACAGGCCAACACAAATACTATTTACAGCATCAACATCGGCATCTGGCTACAGTATAGTTTTGGGAGCGCAAGAATTTACAACTGCTAGATGGACTTCTAACACAGCTGTTCAAGGTAAATTAATACAACTGCTTGGTGGAACAATAATAGCTATAGAAGATTTTTCAATAGTTATAGACAATAGCCAAAGCACTAAAGTTGCTACTATTAGTTGCTTGGCAACCATTTTGTTTCATGGATCTTCAGATGGAACAACTAGTTTAAATATTAACGACATATTAACAACACAACAATAACATGCCCACAGTATCGTATTCTTTTGATAACTCTATAAACGTTTCTTTACAAGCAAAACCCACTAACATTGCCACTGGTGTTGAGACAGGCGCATATGACAACATATACTTTTGCACAATATCAGGTGGCAAGCAAAATGGGTTAGTTAAATTAATAGGCGAGTGCATAGGTATAAATAACTCTACTAATACTATTAGTATTAACACAGCTACATCGACAATACCTTTGCCAAATGAAGGTGATTATTTATTTTTTGCTAAAAATACAAATATAAACACACCTGGTATAATGGGTTACTATGCAGAGGTAGAAATGATAAACGATTCAACAGAACAAGCAGAGCTTTTTACAGTTAGTTCAGAGGTTAGTGAAAGTAGTAAATAATGAGTAAAAAGTGTAATTATAATATAAATAAACAATAAATATGGAACCAACTACAACTTTAATGGCTATCCAAGCTGGTGCTAGTTTACTATCAGGTATATTTGGTGGTAAGCGTAGACGTAGAGCGCAAAGAGAAGCTAAAGCTGCTAGAGATGAGATGAGAGCTAAATATGAAGCTCTAGATACTAGTAACTTATATGCTGATATGGAAAACCCATACGAAGACTTAACTGTAAACCTGCAACAAGCGGAGTTTATGAGAGAACAACAACAACAGCAACAAGCTAATTTATTATCAGGGCTTCAACAAGCTGCTGGTGGTAGTGGTATTGGTGGTTTGGCTCAAGCTGTAGCCGGTCAAGGTATAGTGGCGTCACAACAAGCTGCGGCATCAATAGGTCAGCAAGAAGCAATGAATAAAAGATTGACAGCTCAAGCAGAAGGTAGAATACAAGCTATGGAAGCGCAAGGAGCTACACAAGCTAGACAATTAGAAGCTGATAAAACAGCAACACTATTTGGTATTGAATCACAAAGGTTAGCTGAGGCCAATAGAGCAAGAGCGCAAGCTAGACAGGCTGTTGCTGGTGGTATAGGTAGTTTAGCAATGATGGGTATTGGAGGTCAATTTAAAGGTATGTTTGGTGGAGGTAACAATATTGTTGGAACTCCTTTATACACTGTTCCAACCTCAGCTCAAGCCGCTGGAATAACAAGTCCTGGCTTTACTTTACCCGGGGCTAACACACCTTTATACATGCAAGATAGTTTGTTTAATACATTTAAAAGATAAAATATGGCAGCAAATCAAGCGTTAATACAAGCATCAAGAGGTACAGGTGAGCAATTCATAGATTATGGAGCTGCTTTACAACCTGTAGTAAAAGGTATGATGAGAGAGTTAGAAATAGCTGATGACAAAATGGCTAGCTTTGTAAACTCTTTACCACCTGGCGCAAACATAGAAAAACTACCAGAAGGCATGAGATCTGAGGTGGAAAGATATTTAAGAGATTCAAAAGACGAATATGCACAAGCTGCTGAAATAGCTTCTAAGTTAAACCCAAAAGACATTGGTTACAGAGAAGCTGTTGACAAAATGAACAGTATAAAAACTGGGTTTGTGAATTTAAATAAAAACCTAGAAGCTCATTTAGCCAATAGGGTTGAATTTATTCAAGATAAAGATGATTTATCAAGCTCTTTAAGTCTAAATGATAATACATTTTTAACTAGTGTTTACGCTGGTGATTACGAAGGGTTAAAAGTAACTGGTGGTGAATTAGAGTTTTTAGATAAATCAACAAATGAATATAAAAGAAACTCAGAGTTTCCACAGTATTCACTAACAGACGCTATAGGTGTAGATCAAGTTACAAAACTTTGGGACCAAGCTTTTATTAATTCCTCCAACTATGGTGATTCTAATTTTAGATACGATATTAAAATTAATAAATTATTTAAAGATTTAGGTTCTCAAGGTGTTATTGATATGGCTTTTGATGGTTTGGACGAGGTTGAAGAAAACTATGTTGATAGTGAAATTAGAAAATTTAAAGAATTTAAAAACTTGTCAGACGAGCAGTGGGCAGTTGAAAGAGAAAAGTTAAAAACAAAAGAAGGTTTTTCTCCATATATTGCTAATTTTAAAAACTATGTAAATAGAGTTGTTGGAGGTGGGGCAACAGCAGGTAAATCGGTTTATGACAAAAAAAACAATAAAAATAAAGTAACACTTAATCCTGGTCAAAACTACAAAATAGTAATGAATAGTAGAGATTACAATACAACTGGCTTGCAAATACAATCTGCTTATGATTTGTTTGAATTGAAAAGAGATTTTACAGATCCTGGTGTTGGTCGTTATATGGCTTACGATAGTTCTACTGGTAATTACAAAGCTTACAAAACACAAGAAGATTTTAACTTAAACAAAGAGCCTATTGAAGTGATAACTTACGGTGAAATACCTAAAAAAATTGGATTTGATCAGGTTGGTTTAGGTAAAAATTTAGACTTAGGTTAATAAAAATATGAGTAGAATATTAAAAAATATTTGGACTACACTTTCTAGTGATGGCAAGACTACCAGTGATTTTGATACATGGCAGTCTAACTTTTTTAAAAACCCTGATGTACAGGGTAACGTATATAATTATTTAAAGGAAAACAATTATACACAAAGTGATCCTAAAGTTTGGGTTAACAACATAAACCAAGATATTGAGGCTTCAGAAAAAGAGCAGGGTAGTGACGAGGAAATTGACGAGTCAAAAACAGGTATTCAGTCTTATGACGTTAAACAAGACGCTGTGGCTTATGCAGCCTCTACAAACGTTTCTACTTTTTTTGATAGAATATTTGAAGAGGAAAACGATAAGGGTATAGAAAAAGTTAAAGAAACAGATAAAAAGCAACCTTCTTATTATGGTTTTAAAGCAAACCTACAAGCTCTTGGTATGGGAGATAATATTGTAACTGACTTTGCAGCTGAAAATATATCTGAAATGTATAGATCTTTATTTGAAATCGGTGGTAGTCAAGCTAAGTCAACTGTTGCTGGTTGGAACGTAATGAACAACGAGCAGTTTTCAACAGACGAAGATTTTACTGCTTTAATTGACGCGGCAAATAACATGCCAGAACAAACTGATGCTGTAAAAAAATACAGCTCTAGATATGAGCAAATAAAAGAAAAAGATGGTGGTGTTATGGCTTTCATGGTTGGAGTAGTTGAAAATCCAAAATACATTAGAGATGTGGCCTTGTCTTCTTTGGGAAACATGGTGGCTTCGTTTGCCACATCCCCAGATGTTGCTGGTAGAGCTTTAGTTGGTGGTATTGGGGGGATTGCCACTTCTAAGTTGCCAGGTGTTAGTAAAGCTTTAGGTTTTTTATCTGGATTTATGGGTAGTGTATCTGGAAGTATGGATGCTGCCCAAACATATTCTCAGTTAATGCAAGAGCAGTTAACAAAAGAGGGTAAAGAGTTTACACCAGAAAACATAAAGTCATTACTGCAAAATAAAGAGATAATAAACTTTAAAGATCCAAACGGTAATACAGCGTTAGATATGGTTGGTACTAGAGCTGATATTTTAAAAAGAAGATCTATTAGGCGTGGTATAGCTATTGGTCTTGTAGATGGTTTTTCTACTTTATTAGCTGGAAAAACCGCCGGGGGTGCGGTTGGCAAAATATCTACATCAACAAAAAGAAATTTAAAGGCAACAGCCCAAGCTATGGGTGGTGGTATAGCTAGTGAAATTGCCGGTCAAACTTTTGGTGGACAAGAGTACGAAGCTGGAGAAATATTAACAGAAGGTATTGCCGAAAAAGGCATAGCAACAACAGGGGTTACTGTTTTACCTAAGCTATTAAAAAAGCAAGGTATATACAAAATTGGAAAACAACAGTTTAGCGAAAAAAGGTTTGTTGAAGAAATAAACAAAATGGATGATGCTACACTAGCGGCGGCTAATGTTAAGGTTGAAAACGATCAGTCTTTAGATGGTTTAGTTAAAAGAAGACAGGGTGATGCTTATATAGACTCTCAAATAAATCCAAAAGTAAGTGATCCTAATGATAGAAAAATTTTAATAAAAAAAGAAAAAGAACTAGCAAAAGCAAAGGCTGACGCAGCCAAAAAAGACGCTTACGCCGTGCCCGGTGCCGATCAAAAAGTTAAAGCAATACAAGACGAAATAGCAATTATTATAAATAAATACTCTGGTGTAGATGGTAGAACCTCAGAGGTTAGAGCTAGAGCAAAAGCAGGTAAAGAAATTAAAAAAGCTAGGGTTAAAATATACCTAAAAGACACAGAGCAATTTGCTGAAATAAGCAGCGAGCAGTTAGATTACGATCCTTATGAGGCTTTTGATACTAATAAAGAATATGTAGGCGCTTATGTGGGTAGAGTTATGGCTGGTATGGACTTGTCTAACATGACACAAGAACAAATAGAAACAGAGGCTAATAGACTTGCAAACGAAGCAAACAACAGTGATGGTGTTAATGTCGTAAGAGATGCTGATGGCCGTGGTAAAATAATGATTAACAGGGAAATAGCAGCTGAATACGGTGCTATGAACGTTGGTTCTCATGAGGTTTTACACGCTGTTATGGAGGGAGCTTTAAGACAAATGAAGCCTGCTGAAAGAAAAATAGTTATAAAACAGTTTAAAAGTCAAATAGCTACAAACCTTGGGCAAGATGTTCTTGATTTAATTGATACAAGGCTTAGAACTGCTTATGCAAAAAAAGATGATAAAGGAAATATAATTCCAGGAAAAACAACTATTGATCTTAGTGAAACTTCAGAGTGGTTTACAGCATTGTCTGATGTTATACAAGACGAAAAAAACAATATAACTTACAAAGATAACAAAAGTTTTTTTGATAAAATAAAAGATAATATTGCTTTTGGTATATTTAGAGAAAAAACACCTTACAAAAAACTAAGTATAGAAACTGGCGAACAAGCTTTTAACTTTATGAAAGAGTATAGTAAAAGTGTTAAGGCCGGCAAACTTAGCGAGAGTATGGTTGAGTTTGCTGGGCTCGATAAAACCGCGGCTGGATCTTCTTTTTCTAAAACAGCTTCTGACAAAGTACAAAGTATTTATGAGGAAAAAGGAGCTAGAGGTGCTTTTGAAATAATAGAACAATTTAAACCTATAGTCAGTAGAATTGCTGACAAACGTAGAGAAGCTCCTAACTTTGACAAAGAGCTTTTAATGAGTGAAATAGAAATAGGTCCTCGTGGTATATTAGATTTAATTAGAGATTATAAATTAGAATCTGGCGTGCCACTAGCTGCTTACATAAATAAGTTTTTGCCAGCAAGAGCTATTGAAGCTTCAAGAAGAGTTTTAGGTGAAGAGTTTACGCAAGACGTTACAGAAGCCAAAGGAGTTACAGCTGAAGAAGTTAAAGACGTAGAGGTTCAAACTAAGCCAAAGAAAAAGAAAATAGTACTAGCGGATAGGTTAAGAGTTGAAAATAAAGTTGATAAAGCTGTTGCAAGTGTTTTTCCTAAGCTTAATTTAGATAAATTAAACTTTAAAACATTAAAAGATTTAACTCCTAAAATAACTGGTGAAATGTTTGGTATATCGCCTAAAAAATTAACCAGCTTAGCAAACATAACTAAAAAAGAATTACAGTCTGCGCAAATGTTTATTAACAAAAACGCAGACTTGTTAATTGCAATGATGCCAGAGGGAACAACCGCTAGTGGTACAGCAACTGGTATTCCAAACAGCTTGTTAAAAGCTTTTTACACAAAGTCAGAAAGAGCTAAAGCAGCAAAAACAGGTAGTAAATCTGGCCTAGCTGTTCAAGTAAAAAACGATATAAGTAAAAAAGAATTTTTAGAAGTGTTTGGTATTATAGATGGCAAGCCAGACCGTACCGATAGAAATACATCAGCTAGAGTTTTAGCACTAGCCAACTTAACAGGTAAGATGATGACAAACCAAGCTGTTAGAAAAATACTAGCAGCTGACCAATCTAGCCCATCACATGTGTTAGGGGTTTTGGAAGACGGCAAGTCTGAAGTTATGTTTTCTAAAAGTGAAATTAAAGATTTAAAAACTTTACAAAACAAAGCTATTAAAAAAACAGTAGATCCTGGAAGATCTGTTAACACTATTCTTAAAGATTTGTGGGGCTTTGAACCAATAAACATGAATACTGACAAGGGTAGAAAAGAGTATGTTGCAAAAGTATATCCGATTTTAGGAAAGTATCTACCTAAATCTTTCTTTTTATGGGCAGGGAATTTCACAGGAACAACTAAAAAAGTTATTGATGTTTCAGAGGGTATAGCTCAAGAAAAAAGAGTTCCAGCTAAAAATCTTCCTTATGTAAATACGACAGAGACTAAAAACGCTGTTAAGTCCGCAGAGCAAGTTTACGGCAAAGATATTTTTGCAGAACCAGATGTTGATATAGAAAACGCTTTAAAAAGATTGTCTTACAAAGATATAGCTAAAAAACTTTTAAATGGAACGTATATAGATTTTAACAAAAGCAAGGCTAAAGGTATGGAAAAAATATGGAAAGCCTTTGAAGCTTCTATAAAAGAAGACCCTGCTAACGCTAGATTGATAGCTGCTTTACTATCGTCAACAAGCTCTCAGCAAAGACACTTCATGAGGACTATGTCTCCTATTAGATTTTTTAACTTGTTAAATTTGGCTAACGTAGAAGAACACACAGAGCCAGCAACTTTTTTTGGTAACTATTTATTCACTAGACTTTTAGAAGGAACTTTGTTTGATAAAAACAAAAAATACTACGACAACGCTTTAAAATCTTACTTTCAAGGGTCTTTACCAGATGTTTATGATAAAAAATTAAGAGGCACTAGGCCTGATGGAACCCAATACGACTACACTTCTAAATTACCTAAAAAATACTCTATAGATGTATTACTTGGTAAAATACCTGTATGGATAAGATATATAAACGAGGATGTTAACAATAACAACGGTGGTATAGATCCTAATGTTATAAAGCTTGATAATGGTAAAACGCTAGCGCAAGAATATAGCGTTGATGTTACTGTTAAAAAAACAACACCAGCTGTTATAAAGCAGCAACAGAGATTGTTATTTGAAATTTTCACTGGACAAACAACCGAGAGAAATGCTAAAAAGTTTATAAATGAATTTGCAAAAATAGAGATAAACAAAAATATAGATCAAATTAATACTTTTAGCAAGTCTATTTCTACTTCTAGATCTATAGGTAAAACAAAAGGTATAACTATTTTAGATTTTGATGACACACTAGCTACTAGTAAATCTTTAATTAGATACACAACTCCAGAAGGCACAAAAGGAACGTTAACACCAGAACAATATGCTAGCACGTATGAAGATTTATTGGGCTTAGGTTATGAATTTGATTTTTCTGAATTTAACAAAGTTATAGATGGTAAAATAGCACCTCTTTTTAATAAAGCAAAAAAACTAGACAGCAAGTTTGGTACAAAAGATATGTTTGTTTTAACAGCGCGCCCATCAGAGTCTGCCCCAGCAATACAAGCTTTTTTAAAATCTCAAGGGCTAGATATTCCAATACAAAACATAACTGGATTAGCTAACTCTACTTCTGAGGCAAAAGCCTTGTGGGTTGCTGAAAAGGTCGGTGAAGGTTATAATGACTTTTACTTTGCTGATGATGCTTTGCAAAATGTACAGGCTGTTAAAAACATGTTAGATCAGTTTGATGTTAAGTCAAAAGTTCAACAAGCTAAAGTTAATTTTAGTAATACTATTAATGAAGATTTTAACAATATATTACAAGATGTTACGGGTATTAAGTCTGAAAAAAGATTTGCAGCAACTAAAGCTAGGAAACGCGGTGCTGATAAAGGTAAATTCAGGTTGTTTATACCACCGTCACATGAAGATTTTGTAGGTTTGTTATACAACTTTATGGGTAAAGGTATAAAAGGTGATGCTCATAGAAAGTTTTTTGAACAAGCTTTGGTTAGACCGTTAAATAGAGCACATAGAGAGATAGACGCCGCTAAACAAGCTGTAGCAAATGATTACAAAGCTTTAAATAAACAAATGTCTGATGTTAGAAAAAGGCTTGTTAAAAAAACACCAGATGGTGATTTTACATTCCAAGACGCTATAAGAGTTTATTTATGGGACAAACATGGTTACAATATACCTGGTTTAAGTGAAGTTGATCAAGTTAGTTTAGTTGATATAGTAAGGCAAGACCCCAGCTTACAAGCTTATGCAGAGGTTTTAAATACAATATCTAAGCAAGATACATATGTAGACCCAGGTCCAAACTGGGAAACTGGTAACATAAGAATAGATTTAGTAGATGCTACGGGTAGAGTTGGTAGAGCGAGTTATTTTGCTGAGTTTAACGAAAATGCTGATATAATATTTTCTGAAGAAAATTTAAACAAAATTGAAGCTGCATATGGTAAGCCTTTTAGAGAAGCTTTAGAAGACATGTTGTATAGAATTAAAACAGGTATTAATAGGCCAAAAGGATCTAGCGCAAAGCCAAATATATTTATGAACTGGCTAAACGCTTCTGTTTCTGGTGTTATGTTTTTTAATACTAGATCTTCGGTTTTACAGCAACTTTCTAACGTTAACTATTTAAATTTTGCCGACAATAATATATTTGCAGCGGCTATGGCTTTTGCTAACCAAAAACAGTATTGGAAAGACTTTGCAATGATATTTAACTCAGACATGTTAAAACAAAGGCGTGGTGGTTTACAAACAGACATTAACGGTGCTGAACTTGCATAGGCTATTAAAAAAGCTAGGCCAAACAATTTGTTTGACCAAGTAGCTGTTATAGTTGGTAAAGCACTAAAGTTAGGGTTTTTACCCACACAAATTGGGGATAATATTGCTATAGCAACAGGTGGTGCTACTTTTTACAGGAATAGAGTTAACAAGTATATAAAAGAAGGTTTAAGTCAAAAAGAAGCTGAAACAAAAGCTTTTAATGATTTTCAAGAAATAACTCAATCAACTCAACAGTCTGCAAAACCCTACATGACTTCGCAGCAGCAAGCTATGTGGATCGGTAAGTTAGTATTAAACTTTTTAAACACACCATCACAGTATAATAGAATAATCAAAAAAGCGGGTTCTGATCTTATAAACAGAAGAATAACACCACCGAACACTACACAGATGCAAAGTGATATGTCTAATGTGTCTAGAATATTATACTACGGAGCTATACAGAATGTAATATTTTACAGTTTACAAACAGCGTTGTTTGCCGTAATGTTTGGGACTGACGATGAAGACGAGGATAAAAGAGTAGAGGCATATTTAAGTAAAAAACAAAGGGTTATACAAGGGACAATAGACACTATATTAAGAGGATCCGGTATATATGGTGTTGCGGTGTCCACTTTAAAAAATATGACTATTAAGTTTTTAGAGCAGAGGGAAGCTGGTTACAACAAAGATGAAAGTGCTGTCATAATGGAGATGCTGAACTTTTCTCCTGTTGTAGGTATTAAAGCTAGAAGAATTGTTAATGCTGAAAAAACTTTAAATTATAACAAAAAAGTTATTGAACAAATGGAAACTTTTGATATAGATAACCCCATGTGGTCTGCTGTTACAAATTATACACAAACTATAACCACAGCACCTACAAACAAATTGTATCAAAAAACTATAAACCTTAGAAATGCTTCTGATAATCAATACACGGCTATGCAAAGATTAATGTTTTTAATTGGTTATAGCACTTGGAACTTAAACCTTGGTGATACTGAAAAAATGAAAGAAATAAAAGCAAAAACAAAAGTTAAAAAAAGAGGTAAAGAAAGAGGTAAAGAAAGAGGTAAACCTAGAAATTAAAATAAAAACATGAAAAAACTAATTGTAATAATGTGTAT
>WLWF01001546.1_pt1 | contig 18512 bp, 25 predicted proteins | sample 6718331 | NCBI WGS metagenome assembly WLWF01 (sample SAMN12718692, study PRJNA515312) | sponge metagenome | isolation source: marine sponge | host: Mycale hentscheli | place: New Zealand: South Island, Marlborough, Capsize Point | collected 2003-05-01
AAATTTTCGACACAGAAAACAGTGACAGAGCTTTTGAAGAAGAAGTAATGTTATCTGGTTTCGCGCAGGCTCAAGTAAAACCAGAAGGATCTGGCGTAACTTTTGACAACGCACAAGAAACTTTCACAGCTAGATATTCGCACGAAACGGTAGCTTTAGCGTTCGCAATCACTGAAGAAGCGATTGAGGACAATTTGTATGACAGACTTGCGTCTAGATATACAAAAGCTTTAGCAAGATCGATGGCAAACACTAAGCAAGTAAAAGCTGCGAATGTATTAAACAATGCATTCAATTCTTCATTTGCTGGTGGTGACTCGAAAGAGTTATGTGCTACGAATCACCCAACAATAGCTGGAACTTTCTCAAATGAGTTAGCGACATCTGCAGATCTTAATGAGACTTCATTAGAACAATCATTAATCGACATTGCAGCGTTAACAGATGAGAGAGGTCTTAAAATTGCAGCAAGAGGAGTAAAAATGATTATTCCATCTGAGCTACAATTTACTGCTGAAAGACTGATGAAGTCTGCAGGTAGAACTGGAACAGCTGATAATGATATTAATGCGATTGCATCAATGGGGATGATTCCTCAAGGTTACGTAGTGAACAACTACTTAACTGATACAGACGCGTTCTTTATCAAAACAGATGTACCTAACGGATTAAAAATGTTCGTTAGATCTCCAATTAAGACAGCTATGGAAGGTGACTTCGATACTGGTAACGTAAGATACAAAGCTAGAGAGAGATATTCATTCGGATTCTCAGACCCTAGAGGTATCTTCGGTTCACCTGGTGCGTAATCACTAGATTAACTGAATAATTAAGGGCGGCTCTTGTAGCCGCCCTTTTTTTATGTTAGAAAGATAAAACCCAATGAAAACTTTCCTAATACAAATCAGAGCATACGGCTATCATGCGCGTTTTGAGATGGATTCTCAAGATGAGGATAAAGCCTTTGAAGATGCACTAGTTGACAAACTAGGACAAAAAGATATAGTATGGGAAAAAGATGGATTTACAAGTAAATCCAAATTGTGGTTAACCTATGAGGAGGTTATAAATGACAAACGTTCAGAGCCTTTACACGGAAAAAAGGAGTCTAGAACTGAAGTGGTCGCAGCACTATAATCAAGAGAAAAGATATACTCTTGATATGGTAAGGATTGATGACAAAATAAGACAAGTTATCAGTCATATTAAATTAGCTGAAGCACAAGTTGCTCATCAGACTAATAAGATAGAAGACGCTGCTCCCAACGTTTCTGTAGCTACGTAACATAAAAAACGCTACATCGCTGAAATCGCACTTTCTTGTAAGGCTCTCTTGCACTTCTCACAAAACTAAGCTATAAATTACGCACCATACATTAATAAAACAAAGTAAATGTAGACGCGTATGGTCGACATCCCTAGGGACTACATTTATGTATTCTAGGAGGAATATAAAATGGCAACAACAACATTTAACGGCCCGGTACGTTCGGAAAAAGGTTTCCAAGTGGCAACCAAAAATACGTCTACTGGAGCAATAACAACTAGAATGAGTTCGGCAATGCCTGACTTTACTGGTTTATCAATTTCAGATGTAGCAACGGCTACTAGTATAACACTAGCAGCAGACACTATTTCTGTAATCAACTACACAGGTGCAGCAGCTGCAACTTGTACATTACCTGCAGCAACAGCAGGAACAATTGTAGTCTACGCGCAAGCGGTCGACACAACTGGTGGAACAGCAACATTAGTTTTTGATGCAGCTGGTTCAGATGTTTGGGCAACTGGTTCAGTAATTGAATCAAGAGGTTCAAGTGAAGTAACTTTTGATACTTCAGCAGCAGGTGAAACTAAATTGACTTTCACTCCAGCTGACGCAACAACTAATTTGTTGACGCTTGGTGGACAGATTGCTTTCATTTGTTATGAAGATGCTACGTGGCACATCGCGACATCATTAGCTAGAGAAACAACTCAAACTACTGGTGCATTCGTATTTGCAGCGTAATAAGTAATTAGTGTGGGGCTTCGGCCCCATACTTAAAATAAGTTAGGAGATAAATTATGTCAGGCGGCGGATCATTTTCAAGCGATCAAAAATTTACTACTCTCACAGCAGATGGTAGTTTTAAAACTATAACAGGCGGTTCTGTAAATTTAGGGCCATGTAGAGTAACTTATATTCAAGCTGCTGGAGTAGCTAGTTCTACAGTTAAACTACATGACGGATCAGATGATACAGGTTCTTTAGAACTTCAAACAAGTTTTGGAACAGAAGGTTGTGATGTTTTTGTTCCTGGCTCAGGTATAAGATTTAAAAATGGAGTTTATTTAGATTTAACTAATACAACTTCTGTAACAATAGGATACACAGGATAATGAAATCAGATGTAAAAGCAGTTAGAAAAACATCAACAGGTTCAGTCTTTGGAGGAAGAACTAGATTAAGAGGAATTATTTTAGCTTCAACTGGATCAGCAGGTTCAGTAACTTTACAAGACGGTAATGCTGTTACACAATTTCAAGTAGATGTTCCAGCTGGAGACGTGTTTTCATATAATTTAGCAGAAGATGGTATTGTGTTTGAAGGTGGTATGACTATATCAGCAATTTCAGACGCTACTGCAACAATTATATTGGACAAGTAAGGAGATTAAATGGCTAATACTACTTCAGGAACGACAACGTTCGACAAAACATTTGCTATAGACGAAATACTAGAAGAAGCTTACGAAAGAATTGGTCTGCAAAACGTATCTGGTAATCAGTTACGTATGGCCAGACGTTCCTTAAATATTATGTTTCAAGAGTGGGGTAATAGAGGACTTCACTATTGGGAAGTAGCAAACAATTCAATTACATTAGTTGATGGTCAAGCAGAATACACAATGTTTAGATCAACAAGTGATGGCACTTCTGATGCTACAGCTGTATATGGTGTTGACGATGTATTAGAAGCTGTTTATAGAAATGCTTCAAGTGTAGATACACCACTTGAAAAAATTAATAGATCTACATATCAAGGCCTTTCAAATAAAACTTCTGAAGGTACACCTTCACAATATTTTGTACAAAGATTTATTGATAAAGTTACAATTACTTTGTACTTAACACCAGGTTCATCAGAAGCTGGTAATTTTTTAAATTTTTATTTTGTAAAAAGAATTCAAGATGTAGGTGGTTATACAAACGCTACAGACGTTCCTTATAGATTTGTTCCATGTATGGCATCAGGTTTAGCTTATTATTTATCACAAAAATTTAAACCTGAGTTAACACAACAAATGAAATTATTATATGAAGATGAATTACAAAGAGCGTTAGCTGAAGATGGTTCTTCTTCAAGTTCATACATAACTCCAAAAACTTATTATCCAAATGTCTAATTTTGCAAAAGGTAAACACGCTAAATTTATTTCTGATAGATCCGGTTTGGAATTTCCATATTCAGAAATGGTTAAAGAATGGAATGGTTCTAGAGTGCATGTTTCAGAGTTTGAACCAAAACAACCACAATTAGAACCAAGAACGCATGGAGGTGATCCTCAAGGTTTACAAAATGCAAAACCAGCTAGAACAGAATTTCCAACACAAGAATTTTTATCTAATAATCCATTTGTAACAGCTTCAAATACAACATTAAAAATTTTGTTTCCTAATGGAGATTTAGTTGTAAATGATCATGTTAGGTTCCAAGACGTAAAAAACCCAGTTGGTGGAGTTGCTATAACTACTTTACAAATGTCTACAACTTTAAATGGAGCAATAACTAATTCTGCAACTTCTATTGATTTAACTGATGCATCAGAGTTTCCAACAACAGGTTTTATAATGATTGAAAAAGTAGATTCGACTTCAGGTTTATTTGTAAATGAAGTTATTGAATATACAGGTAAATCTACAAATCAATTAACTGGATGTACAAGAGGAACTAGCGCACCTTTTAGAGGTTCGTCTCCAGCTAAAACAACAGCTACTTCTCACGCCGATGATGCAAAAGTTTTTGGTTCTTATAAAGTTGCATCCCTAAACACTACATCCGTTCCATACACAGGACAACCAGCTACTCTTACTCAATTTGATGGTATAAACGTTACATTAGTAAACGCTGCTACTAGCACTGAAACAGGAGGTGGTTTCCAGTGTACAATTGGACCAATAAATGATAGAGCTTAATTATGGCAGGATTTACATACGCAACATTAACAACAGCAATTCAAAATTACACAGAAGTAGATACTAATGTATTAACATCTACTATTACTGATCAATTTATCGATAATGCTGAAATGAAAATTTTAAGAGATATACCTCTTGATGCATACAAAAAACAATCTATTGGTAACTTAGTTACAGGACAAACAACTATAAATGTTCCTGCTAAAACTTTATTTGTCAAAGGTGTACAAGTTTACACTTCAACATCAGCTGCTACAGGAGACAATACTTGGTTAGAAAAAAAAGATGAAACCTATTTACAAGAATATATTCCCGCTGAAACATCAACAGGAACACCTAAATACTACGCTATGTTTGGTGGTGCTACAGGCGTCTCAGATACGACTTCAGGACGATTGTTTTTAGCGCCGGCACCTAGTAGTACATTTAAGTTTAAAATACACTATGAAGCCATCCCTGACGGTTTATCGGGATCAAATACTACGACATATGTAAGTCAATACTTTGGAAATGGTTTATTATATGCATGTTTAGTAGAAGCTTTTGGATATTTAAAAGGCCCTTTAGATATGTTGACACTATACCAAAATAAGTATAAACAAGAACTAGACAAGTTTGGTATGGAACAACTTGGCAGACGTAAACGAGATGATTATACGGATGGCGCAGTTAGAATAACCATACCTTCAACGTCACCTTAATAGGAGATTAAATTATGGCAATAACATCGGCAATATGTAACAGTTTTAAACAAGAAGTATTACAAGGAATTCACAATTTTACTGCATCATCTGGAAATACTTTTAACATAGCTTTATACACAAGTTCAGCTACTTTAAATAAATCAACAACAGCTTATAGTACATCAAACGAAATTTCTAACACATCAGGATCTGCTTATACTGCAAAAGGGGCTGCACTTACAAGTGTTACTCCTGCTTTATCTACAGACACAGCAGTTTGTGATTTTAATGATGTGTCTTTTACATCAGCTACTTTTACAGCTAATGGTGCTTTAATTTTTAATGATTCGGCTTCAGGTGATCCAGCAGTTTGTGCGATCGCATTCGGCGCAGATAAAACTGTAACAAGTGGAACTTTTACAATTCAATTTCCAACAGCTGACGCATCTAACGCAATCATCAGGATAGCATAAGGAGGTAAATCCTTATGTCGGTAAACCGAACATTCACAGTAACGGTAGTAAGCACCGGTTCAGGCAATAAGTATTTTATTGATGGCGTACAACAAGCTACTTTAGAATTAGTTGAAGGTGCAACTTTTAGATTTGATCAATCAGATTCATCTAACAATACACACCCATTAAGATTTTCTACAACAAGTAATGGCACATGGGCTGGTGGTTCTGAATACACAACTAACGTAACAACAAATGGAACACCGGGATCATCCGGGGCCTACACACAAATTGAAGTAGCTTCTAGTGCACCAACTCTTTATTATTATTGTACTAATCACTCAGGAATGGGAGGACAAGCAAATACACCCAATGCTGATTTTTGGGGAGCAGGAAATTGGAGTGCAAATCTTTGGGGAATTGAAGATGCATTTACTTTAGGTTGGGGTGCACAAGCATGGAATGATAGTGAATGGGGAGAACTTAACGATGTAACTTTTTCAGTAACTGGAGTTTCTTCTACTTCATCAATAGGTTCAGTATCTGTTGAAACAGAAATAAATACAGGTTGGGGACAAGATGAATGGGGTGAAGAAAATTGGGGACAATCTGGAATAACTGTTTCATTAACAGGTGTTGAAGCAACTACAGCTATAGGTTCAGATGTAAGTTGGGGTAAACAAACTTGGGGATCTACAACAACTGGTTGGAGTGGTGAATATTATTTAGATGTTGCAACTGTAATGGGATTAACTGGAGTTTCTGCGACATCAAGTGTTGGCAGTCCTACAGCTATTTCTGATGTCACGTTAGTTCCATCAGGTCAAAGCGCAACATCTTCAATTGGATCTGTAGAAATAAACTTTAATATAAATGTAGAAGTAACAGGTATAAGTGCAACTTCTTCTGTAGGTGCATTAACACCAGCAGACGTAATGGGATTAACTGGAGTTTCTGCAACATCAAATGTTGGTGATTTAACAACAAGTGGAAACCCTCTCATAAGCATAACAGGAGTATCAGCAACTTCTTCTGTAGGTACATTAAGTCCTGCAGATGTTATGGGATTAACAGGATTATCATCAACTTCTTCTGTAGGATCATTATCTGTTAGACTTGATCCTATAGTCTCATTAGAAGGCTTATCAGCAACATCTAGTGTAGCGTTATTTGGAACTTCTTCAGGCTTTGGAATTCAAGCATATTCTGATGTTGACACAGGTTCAAATTCTTCGTATACAAGTGTTGCAACAGGATCAAATACAAGTTATACTGACGCTGCATAATAGGAGATAAAATATGGCATCAACATATACACCACTCGGAATAGAGCTTCAGGCTACTGGCGAAAACGCTGGAACGTGGGGAACAAAAACTAATACAAATTTAAGTATTTTTGAACAAATAGTTGGCGGATATACTACACAAGATATAGCAGGCGGTGCACAGACTACAGCTTTGTCTGTATCTGATGGAGCAACAGGAGCAGTTCTATCTCATAGAATGATTGAGTTTACAGGTTCTATTACAGGAAACCAAATCGTAACTATTCCATTAGATGTTCAAACTTTTTATTATTTAAGAAATTCAACATCAGGTTCATACACAGTACAATTTAAATATGTTTCTGGATCAGGTGATTCGTTTACTTTTGCATCAGGTAACAAAGGCGATGCTGTTGTATTTGCCACTGCGAATGATGGAACTAATCCAGATATAGATACCTTACCAGCTGGTGATGTAACTCTTACTGGAACACAGACTTTAACAAACAAAACATTAACAGCACCTAAAATTGGAACTTCTATTTTAGATACTAACGGAAATGAATTAGCTCTTTTAACAGCTACAGGTTCAGCAGTTAATGAAATTACTTTAGCAAACGCTTCAACTGGAAATGGTCCAATTATTTCTTCAACAGGTGAAACGAACGTTGATTTAAATTTAAATCCTAAAGGAACAGGTGTTCTTAAATCAGCAACAGCCGCAATTAAAATTGCAGGTAAAGAAACTATTTGGGTTCCAGCTCCAGCAATGTACGCTGCAACAACTAATGGAGCTGACGCAGAACAAGTAGAAACTACAGCAACAAGACCTGATATGAAAGTATTTGATTTTGATGCTAGTACAAAACAATATACACAATTTACAATAGCTATGCCAAAATCATGGAATGAAGGAACATTAACTTATCAAGTTTATTGGGCTCCTTCTACTACTAACACAGGAAATGCTATCTTTGGTTTACAAGGTGTTGCATGTGCTGACAGTGATACTATTGATGTTGCTTTTGGAACAGCAATAGAAGTTACTGACGCTGGAATTGGAACAGTAGAAGATCAACAAATTACAGCTGAAAGTAGTGCAATGACAGTTGCGGGTTCACCTGCAGCAGGAGAACAAACTTATTTTCAATTATATAGAGATGCAGCCGATGGTAGTGATACTTTTACCGGAGAATGTAGAGTATTAGGTATTAAATTATTCTTCACTACAGATGCGGCTAACGACGCGTAAGGAGAATAAAATATGTTTGGATATCAAGTACTAGGTTTCGGAGCAGGAGGAGCAGGAAGTCCTTTTGTTGAAGCTACTGGTGGAACAATAACAACATCTGGTGATTTTAAAATTCATACATTTACAGGTCCAGGAACTTTTACAGTTACTAATGTAGGTAAGTGTTCAGGTTCAACGACTGTAGACTATGTAGTCGTAGCTGGTGGCGGTGGTGCCGGCGGTGGCTCAGGAGGCGCAGGAGGTGGAGGCGCAGGAGGACACAGACATAATTATCCTCAACCCGCAACAGGCGGATTATCAGTTACAGCACAAGGTTATCCTATAACAGTAGGCGCAGGTGGAAATGGTGGTCCAGGTCCGGCTCCGGCTAATCATAATGGATTAAGAGGTGAAAATTCAGTTTTTTCAAGTATAACATCAGCAGGCGGAGGTGGCGGTCTAGAAAATGGTCCAGCGGCTTGCTTTGCTAGTGGAGGTTCAGGAGGTGGTGGTAGTTATCAAGTAAATGGTAGACCAGGGGGTGCAGGTAATACTCCACCAACAAATCCATCTCAAGGAAATAACGGCGGAACTGCCGCACTCATAGCCGCATATAATACAAGTGGTGCAGGCGGTGGTGGTATAGGCGCTGTAGGACAACCAGGTCCATGCGGAGTATGTGGTAGAGCAGGAGTAGGTGGCGCTGGTGTAGCAAATTCAATTACTGGAACACCGGTTGTAAGAGCAAGTGGAGGAAATGGACACGGACAAAAAAACCCAGGTGGAACAATTGTTAACGCTCCAACACCCACACCCGGTGGCGGTGCAGCTTCCGGTTCAAATGGAACTGCAAACACAGGTGGTGGTGGCGGTAGTTCGTATCCTACTGCTGGAAACGGCGGATCAGGAATAGTAATAATAAGTTATAAATTTCAATAGGATTAAATTATGGCACATTTTGCAAAAATATCAGAAAATAATGAGGTACTTACAGTGTTAACTTTAAACAATGTTGACATGCATAACGCTGATGGTGTTGAAGATGAAACAGTAGGACAACAATATTTAGAAAAGCATAATAATTGGCCTGCGCACATGTGGATTCAAACATCTTACAACACATCTGGTAACACACATAAAAACGGTGGTACACCATTTAGAGGAAATTATGCAGGTACAGGTTCTATTTGGGACGAAGATAATCAAATTTTTTGGCTTAAAAAACCTTACCCATCTTGGGTAAAAAATACTACGACTGCACATTGGGATTCACCCATAGGTGCTGCTCCAGAACTTACAGCTGAGCAAACTGCAGATGAAGCTAATATGTATCATTATGACTGGAATGAATCTGGTCAATCTTGGGATTTAGTTACTACTGTAATATAATTTTTTTAAATATATTTGTAATATTTATTAATTTAATATAATATAATAATAATATTATACATGCAAAAGAAAGTATTAACAGAACAGTCAATTTATTTTGGAGATGTTTCAATGCCAAAACATTGGGAAATAGATCGAAATGAATTAGCTCATTATATTTTACAATCTAATTTAACTAATGAAAGATTACAAACTTCAAAAACTTATGATAAGTTAAACACTTATATAAAAGATTTTATTGGTGTTAAACACGATATCAATTTAGTTAACAAATCAACGTGGGGAAATATATATAAACCTGCGGAAACAACAACTCCATTATTAAATATAGATCCCGTAGATTTACGTAACTCTCCAGACTTTACATTATTATATGGTGTAAAAGTTAAAGATTGTAATGTTAGAATACATTATGAAGATAACAGACGTAAAGGTAGATCTTGGAACATACCACTTTTAAACAATAGATTTATAATGTTTCCTTCAACTAATATGTATTACCTAACTAATAATCAAAAGGATAGTTTAAACTTTGTTCAAACAATAACTTATGAATATATCTAATTACTATTGGCATTTTCCTGCAGCGCTCACACCTAAGTTTTGTGATGATGTAATAGCTTATGCAAATTCACAAGAAGAAGTAATGGCAAGAACAGGTGGCTATGAAGATAAAAAATTAGATAAAGACCAAGTTAAAGATATGCAAACAAAAAGAAAGTCAGATTTAGTTTGGCTTAATGATACTTGGATTTATAAAGAAATACATCCATATGTTCGTGAAGCAAATAGAAAAGCTGGTTGGAATTTTGAATGGGACAGATCTGAATCTTGTCAGTTTACAAAATATAAACACAACCAATATTATGATTGGCATTGTGATAGTTGGGAAAAACCTTATGAAAAAGAAGGACCTAACAAGGGTAAGATTCGAAAACTATCTATGACTTGTCAATTAACAGATGGTTCAGAATACAAAGGTGGTGAATTAGAATTTGATTTTAGAAACTATGATCCACATATGAGAGATGAAAGTCAACATTTAAAAAAAGCAAAAGAAATTTTACCTAAAGGTTCTATTATTGTATTTCCGTCATTTGTATGGCATAGAGTTAAACCTGTAACCGCTGGAACAAGATACAGTCTTGTTGTTTGGCATTTAGGAAAACCATTTAAATAATATGAATATAAATAATTATTTTAACACAACTATTTGGTCAGAGCAAAAACCAGAGTTTATAAAATCTTTAACTAAAGCATCTGATAAATATATTAAAGCTGCTAAAAAAGTTCCAGAAGCTAAAGCACATATAAAAAAGTTTGGTGACTTTGGAAGAAGTTATCATTCAAAATCTCTTACAGCTGACAATGATTTTATAGATTTTAGAAATTACGTTGGTCAAAAGTCTTGGGAGTATTTAGATCATCAAGGTTTTGATATGGAGCAATATGCTACTATGTTTACTGAGCTGTGGGTACAAGAGTTTGCTAAGAAAGGTGGTGGACATCATTCAGCTCATATTCATTGGAATCAACATGTATCAGGGTTTTACTTTTTAAAAGCAAATGAAAAAACATCAATGCCAATATTTCATGAACCTAGAACTGGAGCTAGATGTACAAAACTAAAAATGAAAACTAATGTAAAAGAAATTCTTAATGGTAATGAACTAATTCACTTTCGACCTCAACCTGGAACATTAATTATATTTCCAGGTTATTTAGAACACGAATTTTCAGTAGATTTTGGTATTGAACCATTTAGGTTTATACATTGGAATATTCAAGCCATACCAAAAGAAATGGCTAAAGATGCATAGTCAAGTTCTTTTAGAAAATAATTTTATAACTAAAAAAGAATGTAAAAAATTAATTAATTTTTATAAATCTAAACCTTTACCTGAACAATTTGATAGTACTTTTCCACTATCATTAATAACTACTGACTATTTAAATTTAATAAAAAAATTAAATGAAGTATCAATAAAATTAAATAATTCTGTTGTTGATTATTTTCAAATAGTTAAATGGCCTTCTCCTAACATAGGTAAAGTTTTGCATTTAGATCATGCTCATTCTCATACTTCTTTAAGTAGTATCATTTATTTAAATGATGAATTTGAAGGAGGACATACTTATTTTGAAGACAAAACTTCTTTTGCTCCTTTAACAGGCAGAGCAATTTTTTTTGATGGTCAATATTTTAAACATGGTGTATCAAACATTAAAGGTAAAGACAGATATACTGTAGCAACATGGTTTAGAAAAAATGAGTTTTAAAAAAAATAAATACGTAATTATAAAACAAGCAATCAATAAAGATTTAGCTTTTTTCTTGTACAACTATTTTCATATGAAAAGACAAGTATTAGATACTTGTCGTAATGCAAGATATATCTCACCTTATGAAACATTATTAGGTGAGTATGAAGGAGCTAATAGTCAGGTTCCGCATACCTATTCAAGCTATTCTGATATAGCTATGGAAACTTTAATGTTGAAGTGCCAGCCTATTATGGAAAAAACTACAGGATTAAAACTATACCCAGCTTATACTTATGCAAGAATTTACAAAAAAGGTGATATTCTTAAAAGACATAAAGATAGATTCAGTTGTGAAATATCAACTACTATGAATCTTGGTGGAGATGATTGGGTTATTTATTTAGAACCATCAGGAGAGATTGGCAAAAAAGGTATTGAAGTAAATTTAAAACAAGGTGATATGCTAGTTTATTCTGGTTGTGAATTAGAGCATTGGCGAGAAAAGTTTAAAGGTAAAGAATGTGTTCAAGTATTTCTTCATTATAATAATAGAAAAACTCCAGGATCTAAAGATAATATGTTTGACAAACGCCCACATTTAGGTCTTCCATCTTGGTTTAAACGTTGATAATAAGAGTAATCTAATATAATGGTATATTATGGCATTACAAAAAGTACAATTTTTACCAGGATTTAATAAACAGATTACAGACACTCAAGCAGAAGGTCAATGGGTCGATGGCGATAATGTTAGATTTAGATATGGCACACCTGAAAAGATAGGTGGTTGGCAGCAACTAGGTGCCAATAAGTTAACTGGCTCAGCTAGAGCAATGCATCATATTGTAAACAGGAGTGGTCAAAAGTTTTCAATCATAGGTACAAACAGGATTTTATACGCATATTCAGGTGGTGTCTTTTACGACATACATCCCATTAAATCTACGACAACTTTAACAAGTGCTTTTAGTACTACAAATGGATCTCCAACTGTAACAATAACTTTTGCTACAGGTCATGGTCTTTCACCTGGTGATATTATTTTATTAGATAATTTTACAGCAATAACTGGATCTAATTATTCTGCATCAGACTTTGATGATAAAACATTTATGGTAACATCTGCACCAACAAACACCACTATAACTGTTACAATGCCTTCAAATGAATCTGGAGCTGGCGCTACAACATCTGGAGGTATTAGAGTTCAAATTTATTATTCAGTGGGACCTGCAGAACAGCTTCCGGGTTTTGGTTGGGGTTTAGCTTCTTTCGGTGGTACAGTTGCCAACGCACTTACAACAACTCTAGATGGAGCTATTAACTCTTCAACGACAACTATAGTTTTAACAAGTGCAACAAACTTTCCATCAACAGGTACAAACTTTATAAAAATAGGCACAGAAGAAATGTCTTACACGGGTATATCTACAAACACATTAACCGGTGTAACAAGAGGTGTTAGAAACACAACTGCAGCATCACACTCTGATGATGCTATCATTACAAATACTTCTGATTTTGTAGCGTGGGGCGAGGCTGCATCAGGTGACTTAGTAATTGATCCAGGTCTTTGGTCTATTGATAACTTTGGTGATAAAATTATTGCACTGATACACAACGGACAAGTTTTTGAATGGAATTCAAATTTATCAAATGCAACAGCAACAAGAGCTACAATTATTTCTGGAGCTCCAACTGCATCTAGAGACATGATTGTGTCCACACCTGATAGACACTTAGTATTTTTTGGAACAGAAACCACGATAGGAACACCAAGCACACAAGATGAAATGTTTATAAGATTCTCTAATCAAGAAGATATTAATACTTATACACCAACAGCAACTAATACAGCTGGTACTCAGAGACTTGCAGATGGTTCTAGAATTATGGGAGCTGTTAGAGGTAGAGATGCAATTTACGTTTGGACTGATACTGCTTTATTTACACAAAGATTTATTGGTCCACCATTTACGTTTGGTTTTGCACAGGTAGGAACTAACTGTGGTTTGATTGGTCAAAACGCTGCAGTAGAAGTAGATGGTGCTGCGTATTGGTTTTCAGAAAATGGTTTTTTTAGATATGCAGGTGCTTTACAATCATTACCGTGTCTAGTAGAAGATTTTGTATTTAATGATCTAAACACAACAGCAAATCAACTTATTAATGCTGGATTAAATAATTTGTTTGGTGAGATTAATTGGTTTTACTGTTCTTCTGGTGCAACAGTAGTTGATAGATGTGTAACTTTTAATTATGTTGAATCTACAGGTGAAAGACCTGTTTGGACTACAAGCACATTAGATAGAACAACGTGGCAAGACTCTGCTGTATTTGGTAAACCTCATGCTACAGATTATGATGCTGACTCTAACAATTCTTATGATGTTGTTGGTAATACCGATGGCTGTACAATATACTACGAGCACGAAACCGGCACAGATCAAGTAACTTCTACAGCAACAACAGCAATAACCTCTAACATTGAATCTGGAGATTTTGATATTGCTCAAGGTGGAGATGGTGAGTTCTTTGCAAAGATCAGAAGATTTATACCGGACTTTGTATCTCAAACCGGTAACACACAAATTACTTTACAATTAAGAAACTATTCAAACAGCTCACAAGCAAGTTCTTCTCTTGGACCTTTTACAATAAGTTCTTCAACAACTAAAGTTGACACACGAGCTAGAGCTAGAGCTATATCTTTAAAAATAGCAAATACGGCCTCATCACAGAATTGGAAACTTGGTGGATTTAGGTTAGATATACAACCAGACGGAAGAAGATAATGGCAAAAATAGTACAAATATTAACAAGACCCAGTAGAGAATATCGTCAAGATGTTGCTGATGCACAAGTTAGAGATCTTGATGGTATTATACAAAAATTAAACACAACGTATCAACAAGAATTAAAGGATGAAGTTGACGCTCAAAACTTCTTTTTAAATTAATGTCAAATAGTTTCGTAAACGCAAAATTAGATCTAACAACAACAGACAATACAACGTTATACACAACGCCGTCAGCTAATGTTTCTATGGTTAAATCTTTACTAATATCAAATGATTCTGGATCTTCCTGTAATATAACTGTTACATTAACAGATGCTTCTGGTAATGTGTTTAGCTTATTTAAAACAAAAGCAATAGATACAAATACAACAACCGAACTTTTAACTCATCCTCTTGTAGTAGAAGAAAGTGAGATATTGAAAGTACAAGCTAGTGACGCGAACGAGCTGCACGTTATAGCTTCTATATTACAAATACAGCCAAGAGAGGTAACAACATAATGCAAGTATTAAAGCCAAAAGAGATTATTGAGACTATATCTAACCTAAAAACAGGTGAGGTGTATAAAAGTGAAGAAGATTGGAAGGCAAAAGGAGTGCCAGAAACAGAGATTAGACGAGATGTTAAAGTTATCATGCCAAGCCTTGATTTATTTGGTAAAACCAAGTAGATTGAAAATTACAGGATATCAAAGCCTGCTTTAACAATTAGCTAAATTATGACTATATCAAGAGGACAGATGAAAAGACAATTATATATGGGCGGTGGCATTATGAATGCTGTGCCTAGAGAACAATATGGTTTTGGAAGTATTTTTAAAGGCGTAAAGAAAGCAGTTAAAGGAGTAACAGGAGCTGTTAAAGATATTGCAAGTTCTGATATAGGTAAAGCTGCATTATTAGCAGGAGCTGGTATGTATGCTGGAGGTATAGGTCCTTTTGCTAGTGGTAGATTTGGAGCTGGTTTTGCATCTAATCTTTTACCAAGTTCAATTGGTTCTACTGTAACTAATATGTTTTCTAAAAAAGGTATTCAAGGTGCTTTAGTTAAAGGCGGTGCTTTAGCTGGACTAACTAGTTTTTTAACTAGTCAATATGGAGTACCAGAAGAAGAAGTAGAGAGTGTATTATCTGATCCCGCAGAAAAAGAAAAATATTTAAGACTATATTATACAAATTTAAATCCTGTGACTGCAGATACTAATGCAGAACAATACCAACAAGAAGTAGAAGAATTTGTAAGAACTAATTCTGCTATGGGTGGTAGAATAGGTTATGCTTTAGGTGGTAATGAGTTACCTCCTGATCCAACAAAACCAATAGGTGTGCCTCCAGGATTTAAACCAGTTCCAATAGGACCTGTATTACCAAACAAAGAAATGGCATCTAATGAAATATCAATAGATAAAATAGAAATGTTAATTAAAAGAGGCGCTGACAATGATCTTATAAAAGAATTTACTGGTGCTTCAGATGGTGTAATTGATCAGATAAGAGATGCTATGGAAAGAAAAAACAAAGCGGGTGGTGGTATTATGAATAGAGCTGGATACGCGTTAGGCGACACTGCAAGCCAGAATGCTATGCAAGCAGCGGGCATCGAGGGACTGCCTATTAGACAAAACCCCAAAGGTATTAAAGAACTAGATTTAAGAGATAATGGTGGATTTATACCACCAGTTGGTATAAAAGAAAAAGATGATGATATCCCAGCGATGTTATCTAATAATGAATTCGTATTTACAGCAGACGCTGTAAGAGGCATGGGAGACGGAGATGTTGAACTAGGCGCTCAAAGAATGTACGATCAAATGAAAATGTTAGAAGAAGGCGGAAGAGTATAATGGCAACACAAGATTACGTACAACGTCCAGCACCCTTTATTGAAGCAGCAGGTCAAACTTATTTAGATGATCTAACAAAAGCAATTGGTGGTTTTAAAACTACTGATCTTTCTACAATTCAAGGACCACAATTTATTGCAGGACCAGGTGCATTTACAACACAAGCAGAGGGATTAGCATCTGGACTTGGTGGCTTTCAACCTTTCTTAAATGAAGCAACTGCAGCTCAAGCAGCAGCAAAAAGTTTAGTAAGTCCAACTGCTTATCAATCTTACATGTCTCCGTATCAACAAGATGTTATTGATACAACATTAGCAGAATTTGATCTACAAGCACAAAAAGGTTTACCTGGATTAGCAAATCAAGCTATACAAGCTGGAGCATTTGGTGGTGGTAGAGAAGGTGTACAAAGAGCAGAATATCAAGCAGCATCAGATAGAAACAGAGCAGCACTACAAGCACAATTATTACAACAAGGTTTTGGCACAGCGCAAAATTTAGCTGGTCAAGCTTTTAATCAACAACAAGCACTAGGAGCTGGTCAATTAGGATTAGCACAACAAACACCTGCATTATTAGGTCAACAAATTGCAAGCTTAACAGGCTTAGGTGCTCAACAACAAAATAGAGCACAACAAATTTTATCTGCTCAACAACAATTAGCATCAAGACAAGCATTACAACCATTAGAAGCAGCGCAACAATATGGTGCTGGAGTTACAAGTTTAATTTCAGGTTATCCTGGTAGAGAAGTTATTACAGATGGAGCAGCAGCTCCTTCTTCATTAGCTACAGGACTTGGAACTGCATCGACACTAGCGGGTATTTATAGATTGATACAAGGAAGTAAATAATGAGTAGAATATTAAAGAGACCAATGTTTAGAAAAGGCGGAGAAGTTATGGAAGGTATCATGACGGGTATCAAGCCTAGACAAAACTATTCATTAGGTCAAAGAGTAGAAGGCTATAAAGATGTTTTAAAAGCTGCTACTCAAGGAGCTAGTACAGGCCCAGATGCTCTTACAAGATTTTTACTTGAACTAGGCCCTAGTTTAGTTGGAGGAGAATCAGCTGGTGGAACTAAGCTTCAAGAAATTTTAGGCTCAACACAAAAACCTATGCAGAATTATTTTGCAGCATTAGATAAAAAAGCTCAACAAGAAAAATCAATTGGATTACAAGCTGGAATGTTAGGTATTAAAGGTGAACAAGCTTTTGAACAAGCTAAAGCAAAAGCTAAAGAAAAATATTTAAAAGACTTATCTCCGGATAGATATTATGGTAAACTAGTAGATGAAAGAACATCCGGTGCAGGTAAATTAAAATCTTTTGACCTTGCAACTATTGATTTAGCATACCCTAGAAAAACAGCAGCATTTGATGCGTATATCTTACCTGAATTAAAAAGAACAAAAGATCCAAAAGGACAAGAAATAAATGCCAGATTAGATGGGTTTGTTCCATACGATAAAAAGACAAAACAATTTAATTATGACGAAATGAAAGCTGGTTTAATCTATTACGATCTAACACAAAAAGTTTTTATTGAAAGAGTTCCAGAATCAAAAGATAAAGATGGGAATATAATTGAAGAGGGTGGATACTTTACTTACAGCCCAATTACTTACGAAAGAACAAAGCTTCGTGGCTTAGAATCATAGGAGGATTAAATGGCTTTTGATCCGTTTAAACCAGAGCAACCCATAAAAGAAAGCAAACCAGGGCAGATAAACGATATTCAAGATGCTTATTCTGGCGCTGAAAGAGACAATGAAATATCATCATTAGAGTCAGCATTAGCTGGTATAGCTTCAGGTGTTATTAAAGTACCAGAAGGTTTTGTTTCATTAGGCGCAGAACTTTTAGATTTTTCTGGCATGACTAATAACGCTGCAGCTAAAGTAGAACAAGCTTTTGATACTATAAATATATTTGAAGAAACAGCTGAAGCAAGAGCATCAGGTAAAATAATACAAGCTTTAGTTCAAATAGGTGTACCTGCAACAGCAGGTGCAAAGATAGCAAGTAAACTTGCAACCAAAGCATTACAAGCTAAAAAAGCAGGAACATACGTAAATCTAAAAGGTAAGAATGTTAGAAAAGGTATGGAGAAAGTTTACAAACTTAATGACAAAGCTAGAGCAAAACGTTTTGCTGCTGGTGTCGTGGGTGGAGCAGCAGGAGAAGTGTTTGTTGCAGATGTTGAAAACATAGGAACAATAGGTGATGCTTTTGATGTTGGTCCAACACAATTAGATTTAGATGAATCCTCAGATCCACAAGAAGATGCAGGTAGAAAATTATTAAATAGACTTAAGTTTGGTGCAGACTCTGTAATGTATTTTCCGTTTATATATGGTGGTACAAAAGCGATAGGTAAAGTTGCACAATACGGAA
>WLWF01001551.1_pt1 | contig 18425 bp, 31 predicted proteins | sample 6718331 | NCBI WGS metagenome assembly WLWF01 (sample SAMN12718692, study PRJNA515312) | sponge metagenome | isolation source: marine sponge | host: Mycale hentscheli | place: New Zealand: South Island, Marlborough, Capsize Point | collected 2003-05-01
CTAAAAGAACTAGATGTAGATACTAGAGCTGCAGTGATTACTAAATTGGTTCCATCTGAAAAAGTTGATACTGTTCAGACAGAAGTAGGTAAATTTTTAAGACAAAATAATATTTCTTTAGAGGGATTAGTTGAAGTTAATGTAGAAGACTTTGCAGCTAATCTTCCTGCAGGTGCTATGACTATGGTGCTTGAGGTTACTGACAAGGCAGGCAATAAGATAACAGAGGAGACTAAGGAGGAAGCATTTATTACACCTGAGCAGCAGAAGAAAGAAGGTTTTCCTGAGCACCCTAACTATAAAATGTATATTAGAGGTAGAGCTGTTGGCCTACTTACAGAGACCACTCCTTTTTGGAATGTTATTAAAGGTGTAGGTGAAAAAATAAATCAAAAGATAGAGGGTAGAATACAAAGAAGGCAAGGGTTTAAAGAAGATTTAACTCAGGAAGAAAAAAATACAATTGATAATTTAAAGTATGGTCTTACCCTTAAAGGGAGAGAAGCTATTACAGAAGCAAAGAGAGTAGCTAAGATTATAAGAGATGTTAATGCTAAAAATATAGGAGGTCCTACAGGTAAGGTTTTAAAAGATAATATGGATTTAATTATCAATGAATCTTCTATCGTAAAAATAAGAGAAGTTTTTCAAGACTCTCAAAATATATTTGCTAAGTATGTAAACACAACATCAGGGTTAGCTCGAAAAGACGCTCTGACAAGTGCTAAGATGGCTGCAACTAGAGCTCAAGAAATTTCTTCTCCCGAAGCCTCAAGGTATGAGAAGTTTATAGCAGTCCTTAAGAGGTCATTCCCATCTGTGGAGGTGGTTACCTCACAGGCAGAGTTTGATGCACTACTAAATGAGACAGCAACAAAGCAGCTTACAAATAAAAATCAAAAGGTATATGGTGCGGTGTATCAAGGTAAGCTATATCTGAACCCATCACTTGAAAACTTCAATACACCGATACACGAGTTCGGTCACATATGGATGAACGTGGCCAAGGAGTCTGCCCCTGAGATATATAAGAAGGGTATGGACCTTATAAAAACTGAGGGTGCTGACTATGAGGCTCAGGTACGGAACAATCCCGCATATCAGAAGGTCATCAAGCAGATGGCAAAGGATGGTGCTACTGAGCAGGAGATAAATGAATACGTTCTTGAGGAGGCGTTGGCTACAGCCATCGGTGACAAGGGTGAGTCGTTTGTGAAGGCGGCTGTGAAGAAGAACTTTAAGGAGTGGCTTAACACCCTGTATGGTTTTGTTAGGAAGCTTACGGGTATATCAAAGTACAGTGCTGCACAGCTAGAGAACATATCACTGAATGAGTTCCTGCAGGCGGTAAGTGTTGACCTGCTATCAGGCGAGCAGCTCTTTGAGGGTGCAGAGGTTAAGGATATGGGTGATGCCCTGCAGCTTATGGCATCCGAGGGCATTGACCTGAAGGGTGATATGCAGACAGTTATTAATAAGGCTAGGGAGGATGGCTTCAAGGACTCTGAGATAAAGGGTGTGCTTCAGGCTATTGGATACAAGGCTAGGAATATTAATGAGGCACTGAAGGTTGAGATAGATACTGACGTTACTATGCCATCAATCTTTGGTGACATCGAGGGCGGTGCCGTGAAGGGACAGGAGATGTTCACTAGGGTACGAGATAAGGTGGCGAAGTTTGCTAAGAACAACTCACCTGCAAAGACTAGGGAGAAGGCAATGGAGCTGCTTCGTGAGGACCCAACATACAAGGAGCAGTCCGATAAGACAAAGCTTCAGCTTGTTGAGGCGTTCGATAGAACACTAAAGAGCAAGGCAAACGCTAAGGTGAGACAGGAGATTGCAGGTATCAAGCAGCGTATCAAGGATGTGACTACCGGAGAGGTAAGCATTAAAGACGCTAGGACTAGGCTCAAGAACCTAATCAAGGACACGCTACCAAAGTCAAGAGAATATTCACAGGCAGATATCAATAGGCTTAATAGGATTGTTGACAAGGCTACACCTGAAACATATCAGGCTGCAGTAACAGCCGTTCTAAAGGAGGTAAATAACTTTAGAGGCAAGCAGAGAAAGTCAAAGCTTCAGAAGCTCCTAAAAGATATTCAGGCCAAGGCTAAGCAGAGCAAGAAGAGTGGTGCACGTATAGCCGCAGAGGACCAACCGTTCTTCAAGCAGGCTGCCGTGCTTATCAAGGCTGCTATAGATGGTAACGCTGAGGTGTTTGCTGAGATGGCAGAGGAGATGAACGAGAGAGAGGCTGAGATATTCGAGCTGTTTGACAAGGTAAATAATAACGAACAGCTAACAAGAGAAGAGCGTGAGCTTTTTGCTAAGGCTCAGGCATTTGATATGCTAGGTAAGATAAACAACCAAGAGCTTGAGGCCCTTGACGATGTGATAGCAGAGGTAAAGGCAGAGACAAAGGCATCAAGAGAGAGGCTTAAGGGTAAGAGACTAGCCCGTAAGGAGATATATGATAGCCTTAGAGAGCAGGCAAACAAAGATATCAGCGAGGGGTATCCATATCTATTTGATGAGGTTGTTAATGAGGATGGTAGCACATCACTTGTCCCTCTTAATGATGCACAGCTACGAGCAAGGAGACAGCAGATAAGAAAGAACCTACTCAAGGATGGTAAGCTTGTGAAGAATGTAAGGCAGTATCTTAATCTAGCTTTTGCAACGGAAGGTAAGGTATTGAAAGGATTCTTTGCTAACTACCTTAAGCATCTAGGCACACTTACAAATGGTCTAGACAGAAAGGGTAACTTCTTTACTGAGAACATATACAAGAGGCTTAACCGTATGGAGGAGAACAACCTCAAGGGTTACTTTAACACCACTGACGCTATTGACAACAACATAAATACCATTGATGGAATTGACAAGGGTCTAGATGGATTGTATACGATGCTTAACGATAGTCTTTCAACTCTTACTGAATCTCAGGTCACATTAAATAATGTAAGGCTTGGGTCAACTAATGTTATAGAGAAGGAGGTTCCTTTAAATAAGGATGAGGCGGCAAGAATAATTGCTATAAGTCGTAACGAGCAGCAGAGAAAGAGATTACAGGAGCAGGGTATTGGAGAGGCTGAGATAAAGAAACTTGAGGAGTTTATTGGAACACCTGCGGTGAAGGCGGTAGATAAGATTGTTGACTACCTAAGCTCCACATACTATGAGAGTATCAATAAGGTGTATGAGGATGTTAATGATGTGAGCCTTAACTATGTTGAGAACTACTTCCCTGTGAAGACAATAAGCGAAAAGACAGATAAGAAAAAGAATGCTGAGCTAGCAACATCATTACAGCAGGGTAAGTTTAGTAAGGTATTCTCAGCACAGCAGGCATCAGCATTGAAGGAGAGAAATGATACTAAGAATCCTATAGCTATAACAGGATTCTCTTTTACTCAGGAGCTAGACACACACATCACAGAGATGGAAAGATTTAAGTCATATGCAAAGGGTACTAAGGAACTGAATGTAATAATGAATCACACACCTAGTGTTAAGAAACTATTAGACGCAACAAACCTAGACAGTATTATGACAAGGGGTGTAGGTTACGCTATAAATCCTAACGCTATGCAGGACCTGTTTAGATTAAACAATCCTTATTTCTCAAGGCTTCAAGAGAAGTTTACAGGCGTGGCACTAGCCCTTAAGTTTATACAGCTACCTAAGCAGGCATCATCATTTGTAAATGCCTTCGCTGACTATAAGCTTAGAGACAAGGGACGTATACCTATCGTTGATACAGCGGCAGACCTTGTTGCATTTACATTAGAGTCTGCATACGTTGCCCTTGTAAAACCTAGGGCAACATTTAAGCAGGCGATGGATGTGTCAGCTAACTTTAGAAACAGGATGCGTCAGAGCTTTAAGACTGCTGACCTATCAGGACTAGAGACAGGGCAGCGTGCGACATATGGCTCAGGACGTACCCGAAGAACTAGGCTTGCAAGGCTAGGTCGTAAGGCAAAGATTATTGCTAACTCACCAACACTTGTTGGGGATGCTGCAGGTGTGATGGGATATATGGTTGCATACAGAAACAATATCCGTAAGGGTATGAGCCCTGAGGAGGCATTGGAGAGGTTTAATGACTACAATGCAACACAGCAGACACGTAGGGCTACAGAGAAGATAGGTCTTCAGTATGATAGCAATATGATTGTAAGGTCATTCACGATGTTTGGAAGCACACTATTCCTGCAGCTTAACAAGGTTATGCAGTCAGCAACTAACATTAGAAGAGGGACTGCAAATGCAGTAACAGAGGGTAGCTTGAAGGAGATGCCATCAACAAAAGACTACAGGGAGCTCTTCTTAAACCTAGGCGTTGCAAACGTACTGTTTGCTATGACCGCAAATATATTTAAGTACAACCCATTTGCTGCCACAGGTGATGATGATGATGAGATAACAGAGGAACAGATGGACCGTGTCAGCAAGGCAAAGAATGCTTTGAAGAGGGGTAAAAAAATATCTAATGAAGACCAAAGACTAATTGATAGATATCAACTACAGTTGGATAAGGAGCAGGTGCTTGAGCAGTATAAGGAGGCAATGTTTGGTCTCAATCAGCTTTACAACCTTCCTTTAATTGGTGGCACTGTTAACACTGCGGTAGATACTTGGTGGTGGGGGTATAGTGATGCTATAAAAAAACCTAGGTCTAGATACACAGACCCTATCTCTCAGTTGTTTACTAGCTCATACTATGATATGGAGCTAGGGGGTAAAAGTGGTGGTGAAACATTCCTTACAAGGGCATTTGAGTATGGTCTTGGTATACCTAGTAAGACACCACTAGCTGCGGTTGACCAACTAAGGTCTTGGTTTGATAGCAATGATACCGCTCTGCGTAAGGAATATGAAAAGAAGGATGAGGATGGTGAGCGTATAGCCAAGGAGGAAAGCTTCGAGAAGTTCAAGGAGAATAGGTATGAGGAGAATATGTACGACCTATTAGGTGTGTCATACAGCTATAGACCCGGCTCTGCGAAGTCTAAGGATATTATATATGTTCCGATTGAGGTTAATAAAAGAAAGAAGAAGGATGAGGAGGAGTCAAGCAGCTCCTCAAGTAGAGGTAGTCGAGGCTCGAGAGGTAGAAATTCAAGAGGTAGAAAAGGTAGAGGACGCTCTAGAAATTAAATAGGTTCACTCGGGTGAACCTTAAGAAATAATATATGCCATTTAAAAGTAAAGCACAAAGAAAATATATGCACGCATTCCTCCCTGATATAGCGGAGGAGTGGGAGCGTTATCCTAATAAGAAGAAGCTTCCTAATAAGGTTAAGAAGAAGTCTAAGATGCGTAATAGAAAAAAGAATTAGGAGTACCTGATATACTTGAAGGCTCGCTGCTTGTCGTAGTAAGCCATCAGCTCCTCGTCATTGACAGCACCCTTTCTTGGTTTCCTACCACCCCACCTGATGTCACCATAGATATCCTTTACCTTGGCGTAGATGATGCCATCATCACAGGCCCATATCATTACAGGATTCAGTCTCTTGTCGCATAGCTTTACCAACTTACGTATCGCTATCGGTAAAGGGTATGCCTGTGATAACACACGCAGTCTACCCTTCACCTCAGCGTAAGCGACTAAGCTATTGTCTTTATCAAATACTTTGTAGTCTACATCGTTAGGTCCGAGCTTCTTAGCGGAGCCACCAAACACATTGACAAATGTCTCAATGGCCTTGCGTTCTCTCTTCAAATCTTCCTCGGACTCAAACCTCATTACTCAGTAGGGATGTAGATATATATAGGGAATCCTTCTCCCTTGCTACCGGCAATGTTGTACTCGAAATGCTCAATGGCCTCTATCTCAGTCATCTCATCCTCGTTGATGAGCTTGTCTATTATCTTGTTGGCATCCATTACCAATATGTTATTGCTGTACTCAAGACCTACCACACAGTCCTCATATCCTGTGGGATATAAGAATGTTTCTTCAGGGAAGTCCTCTGTTATCTGTTGTAATATATTATTTGACATATTTAATTTAATTTATCGTGCTCCTCTGCGTGACAACGTGAGCATAGCACCTTGCATTTATTAATCTCTTGGGTAATCTTTTTTCTTGAGTATCCTCTCACTAAGTAATCTGCCACAGTAAAAGACTTGTCATCATTGTGATGATGAAACTGTAGAGCTTGCGAGCTAAAGGACTTATGTGTAAGCTTAGAGTATCCACATTCGTTACAGCTCAAGTTCTTCTTTAGGTTGTTGTACCACTCTCGCTTTCTTTTTATGTAGTCCTTCTTTACCTTTCCATAGCAGATGATACAGGTCTGTCGTAGGTGCTTCTTACCGTTCTTTATTCCTGCAGACCAATACTTATCTAGGCCCTTGTTCTCATTACACCTTCTACATACCTTCTTCTCCATCTCTTATCGTCTCTTCTAGTGTCTTTAGTACAAGCTGAAGGTTTTCGATGTGGTCTAGGACCTGAGCATACTCTCTATCAATTAGATGTTCGTATATCGAATCGGCAGAGTCGTGGATTTCATTCATAGTAAAGTTAATATGAATGAGCCTATCGTTATCTGCCTTTGATATACTCATCAGGAGTCTATAGCGTTTAAGATTGTGTTGCCTAACACCTCATCTAGCTCCTTGATAGCCTTATAGATTCTCTTGGATGACCTCCGTGTCTCCTCTATCTCACTTCTCTTGGAGTCACTGCCTAGGTATGCGTACATACAGCAGTCCATCCTTAGTAGCTCATCTGTCTTCTGCTTAGTTGACCACCCCTTCTTTGAGATAGTCTTCTGTATATCATCACTTGTGTATTCCATTGAAGTATCTTGTTAGGTGGTTCTTTAATTCATTCTTATCTCGGCTTCCTATCCTATCCCTTATCAGTTCAAAGATATCAACATATCTTTGGTCCTTCTCGACCTCAGTTATCATTGCCTCTTTTTCCAAATATAGTTTTTTGTTTTGTTTTCTCAAAGAGATTACCTCTTTTTTTAGTTCGAGGATTGATAGCTTATGTATCGGGTCCACGTCCTGAGCAAACATATCCTGAACCTCTTGATACTTAATTCGTAACTGTTGATTGGTTTGTATGTCTGCCTCTAACGCATTGTTATAATGAATAATTGTGGCGTGGTTTTTATTTAACATCCTTCCTACCTCTGAAAGATTATATCCTCTAGATGTTAATATCTTTGAGAACACTGCTCGTGCAGATGGGTGTGGCATACGTCTAGACTTCTCTTCTACATCTACTCCGAAGACAACTCCAATGATGTCTTTAAGCTTTCCAATCTCGCTTGGGTCTCGTCTGTATCTTTGCATTTAATTAGTATTTGATTTGAATTAATATAATCTAGGTACCCATCACAGTCTATCTCGTTTATGGATAGGAATGTGGTGAGTCCCTCTTCCTCTTTTATGTATTCAACCTCAAAGAAGTATGGAACCTCGTGCTTTACCACGCCTCCAACAATCTGAGAGAAGTGGTTCTGTTTCTCTAGGCAAGGCTCAAAGTAATCGAGCTGAAGTATAATCTCCTCTGAGTATTCATAGTCTAGGTTTGCTAGCTTCAGTATTACATCAGCATCTATGTCATAATAAATCTGCTCAGCCTCTATAAATTTCCGTATTGAATCCATAATCATCTAACTCCTTTAGTCTATATTCCTGTAACTTAGACACCTTTCCTTGGGGTCTTTTAATCTCGCTGAACAAGACATTTGAGTTTGGTGGTATGGCTATCAGGTCAGGTATCCCGTTCTTGTTTGTCTTAACAAGCTTGATAACATAGTATCCCTGAGCCTCTAACTCCTTGATTCTTTTTGATTGAATTTGTTGTTCAGTCATCCATACAAATGTACGAATTCCTTTTTAAAATAGTTAACTGTGTATGTCTTCTTCTTGGATACAGCCTTGTAGATATCATCCTCAATACCGCCATCACTGAAGACCCAATACACATCACTCTTAAGCCTGTCCTTTGTTGTCATTCGGTCTCGGCTCTGCCAATATGATGTGGCACTGAAGTCTATGTTGTAGTACACAAGTGCATCTGCCTGACGCAAAGATATACCCTCACGTCCCGACACTATCTGTAGTGCTATACTCTTATCGGTATCTTGAAACTCCTCAAGCTCTGTGGTCAGAAGCTCCTTACCAAAGGTATCCTTCAGTGCGGTCAGCTCCTCCTTAAACTTGTAGAAGATTCCTATCTTCTGTCCCTTGAATCTATCACGTATGAACTCAGCCTTTGTGTGGTCTAGTACCATCGACTTACCGCTCTCAAACTTTATTGTGCCTGAGTATATCTGATGTAGCTTTGACATCAGCTTTACGGGTGTGTCTGCAAGTATCACCTCGTCACTACCCTCTACGACTAGGTCCTTGTCAAGCCTCTTAGCAAGCCTATAGGTCTCGTCTCTGAGCTTTACTCTTAGTATGTGCTCCTTTGTATCCACCTCGAAGCCTGCGTCCTTCTGAGAGAAGTTTATTGTGTGCTTCTTCATAGCCTCTAGGATATCTTTCTTACCATTAGAGTAGTCATTGATGAGGTTACCATTAATCTTTCTCTGCTTTACGTTCACCCAATCCTTAGCAAACTTATAGAACGTAGGATATCTATTGAATGGGTTCTTACGTATGCCATACACCTGATGATACATCTGTGAGTATGATTCCGGTGTTGGTGTTCCTGACAATAGTATGACAAATGGGTCGTGCTTAGCTATCAGTTGCCTTACCGCCTTTGCTCTGTTGCTTGGCTTAGGAAAGGCACCCATCGAGTGTGCCTCGTCACATACAATCACATCCCATCTCACATCAGGAATCTTATGTATCGACTCATAGTTGATGGTGAATAGGCTGAAGTTTACAGGACATAGGTTCGTGTAGTCACTAGTGATAGAGCTGATTGCCTTCTTCTTTGTAAGGAACAAAACGTTTTCAACATTCAGTTGTTCACAAATTCCTAGACTCGTCAGTGTCTTACCTGTCCTAACCTCCATCGCTAGGTATAGGAAGCCATAATCTCTTATGACCTCCGTTCCCTTGGCTATGATATCGTTCTGATAGTCTCTGAACTTAATCATCTCTAGTCTATTGTAAAGTTAAACTTGTAGCTAGACTCACTATACTTACCCTTGTACTTTAGAAGGAGTGTGTACTCACCGCTCTGTGATATAGCATCCTTGAATATAGGATAGTCTTCCTCTGAGAATAGTATCTGCCCCTTCTTATAACAGAATGCACTAAGCGTCTCAACATCTCCTGAAGGTTGCTTGAGCTTGACATCTTGAAAGGTATTACTTGTCCAACTCTCTCTTGACTTTCTGTTGTATGGGTAGATTGAGATGGTGTATGACTCAGCATCCTTATCGTGCTTGACAAAGAATCCACAGTCACTATTGGTGGTGGCTGAGTTACTGAAGACACCGACCACATCGAAGAACTCAAAGGTCTCTCCGGTCCTATCACCGAAGTCATCTACATAATACTCAGTCTCCCACTGAGCTAGGGTTGTAAAGGTTAGCATCACTGATGCAAATAGAATTAATTGTTTCATTGTATTTGATTTAATTGTTAGGAGATTCAGAGTCCTCCCTTTGACTCATATTGTTTAAATGTAATAGGCATCTTCGATAGATAGGGTATAACCTTTTCAAGCTTCACAAACTTTATATACTTTCCCTTTTCGTCTAAGGCTTTTATCTGCTTGATTACTATATCCTTTCCATTATATTCGTATCGAACTACCTCTAAGGTGTGTGGTTTTCTTTCTTCCATACTAAATTAGTTTTTGTTGTGGCTCTACCTTCGGAGCCATCTTGATTATTATCCATCTACCTTGAGCGTCTCTTCCCTCCTCGGGCTTGACACCCTCCTTGAACATTGCGTATGACACTAGCCATTGGTAGAACTTTGTCCTTGAGATTGTCATCTTTGCCTTCGGTCCATAGTCGGGATACTCCTGAACGAAATCAAAGTATAGGTCCTGCTTGTATAACTTTACACCCGCCTGTAGATTTCTGTTTGACTGCTGTCCCTCTATCAGTCCACACCACTCAATGAAGTCGTGAGTAGTCTCGGCAGAGAGCTGACGAATCTTTAGGTTCACGAACACACTCTTCTGTAGTCCCTTTTTTAGATACATCTGTAGGCAACCTATCATATAGTTGTCAAAGAAGCACCACTCCTCATCGTTCCAATCCCCGAACATCAACTTACCAAACTCATCCAACGGTGTGTAGTTCTTGCTGTAGTGTTGGTGTAGCTCAAGCTCCCACTTACGTCTCGCAAAGCTATTACCCGCACCCTTGATGGCATAGTTGGTAGTGATAGCAATCTTAGGTGACTTGCTGAATGGTATCTTGATAGCGTCCTTGTTCTTCTTCTCTAGTGTCATACCCTCTGTCACTACACTAAACAATCTCTCGAAGTCAAAGTGTTTCTTGACATCATCGAAGACAAGTATCTGTGTGTCTGCACTCACAAGTTGGTATGCAAATGAACGCTCGAATGTGAATGACTTACCATCAATGGTAACAACCTTCTTCATCTGTGCCAAAGCATTCATAAATATTCCCTTGCCGGTACCACCCTCAGGGTTATCACTTATCACCTCGTCATTGAGTATCACTGCGGGGCAGTACGATAGGTTCTTGTGTCCGTGTAGTAGGAATCCTACTGTTGACTCCATAGATAGTACACGCTTAGCGTTTCCATTACAGATGTTTGAGATGAACTTGCGATACACACTGTCACTACCATCACATATCTTGAAGTTCCTATCTATGACGTGGTCCTTCCAAACGTATCCACCCAAGTCCAAGTAGTCTATCGGTGTCACCTCTCCCTTGGTGATACTCACCGCACAGTTCTTGTAGTATAGGTAGGCTGTGTCCTTGGTATCCTCAATGAAGTAGATGTCAATGGTGGATAGTAGTGTCAAGAATTCCTCACGAAACAATCTCGTTTGGTCTGCGAAGTAGTTGTAGATAGACATATCGTCTAGGTCTATAACGTGTTGCAGAACGAAGTCCTTTATCTCCTTCTCTGAGGTGTGGTCGATGAGGTTGTTGGTAACCTTCACGAATACATAGTTCTTACTTCCCTCGGGACAATACTTATAGAAGCCATTGTCCTCCAAGAAGTCTTTGAACAGTATGTGTACAATCTTTATTGTACCCTTGTCGTTCTTTGACCAAAAGACTTGCTTGGTATTGTCTTCCTCTACCCTATTGAGTACGGAGTCTATTGTTGCACCATCCAAGTCTGACTCCTCTAACTGATGGCGTACCTCCTTTTTTGACACACCCCTCCTCAGACTCTGCTTGATGTTGTTGATAGCCTCCTCGTCCTCGTAATACTTGGTGCCGAAGTTGTGTGTGTTGCTATATGCTGAGTCAATCGTTCTCGATATCTCTGATAGGGAGAAGTCATCTGTCTCAAACTGATTGAGTACATACCCCGCTAGGCTCTTGTTGATTCCGTAGTCATTGAATGCCATCGCTAGGATGAACACGTTCTGATTCCGTTGCCCCTCTACCATTGGATACTTCTTTGTCCACCACTTGACGAGGATGTCTACCACCTTGTTCTCGTCAGTGATTGGTATCGTTGGTGCATCTTGGTGTTGGATAACCTCTCTGTACTCCACCTCCTCAAGCTTGTCCCATATGCTTGAGTTCTCGTTGATGTATATCAGCGGGTCATATGACTCGTAGCATACACGAGATAGGTTCTTGCAGGTCTTGTCAAAGTATTGAGAGCCGAAGTGTTTCTCCAATGAGTTGAAGTAGCTGACGTGGTTGTCAATCTCTTGAGGTATCTTTACCAATACCTTGAGTCCATTCCCTGATGGAGATATAAACACAGAGTATACGTGCTTGTCCTTACTGATTGATTCCTTGTCTTGTAGCAACTGCTTCTGCTTCTCGTAGCCATCGAAGTCTAGGCATATGAATCCACTATGCTCAATGATAGAGGAGTCGTTCCTCTTGTTGAATGTACCACTGAAGCATACTGCAGGTAGCATCTTCTTTAGTTCGTTACGCTCACCCTTGTTCTTCTCTGAACGGATACTCTTTACTAGGTCTTTCGATGAGCCATCCTTGATTCTCTCTAGGATTTTATCTATCGGTCTGTAGAAAGGGGTGTCTGTATCCTTTATGTTTTTAAATATTGTGATGTTTGATGTCATCTTAGTGTCGTTTTGATGTCGATAATTAAATGTTAACTCTCTGAGTATCAGAGGTAGTGTCGATAATGTCGATTTTATTTCCTAATCTAGGTACAATAAAAAATAAAAGAGTAGTAAAATATATATAGTCTATATAGGAGATACAATTCTTGACATTCGACACACTAGATTGGATAAAAAAGGGGAGTCTCCTCCCCTAATCTGAACCAATCAAAATAGTTTAGAAAGGTAGACCATCGGACTCTGCCTTCTTAGGTGCAGTAACCTCATCCTTAGGCTTGTATGTATCCAACTCAACGTAGTAGTTACCGCTACGTGCTTGGTTTACATTTAGGTTAATCCAACCATCACTCATATGTTCCTTGACAAATGCCATAGCATCGTCAACCTTTAGTGATAATCTACCCACTACAAATTCGGGTGCGTTCTCTCTTCTCTTGAAAGAGAATCCGTTTGCAAAAACTTTTTCGTCTTGTGACATAATATAAATTGTTTTGTTCCAATGATTAAATTAAAACCCAACACACAACACATTGGAGACATCGTGTGCTAGGTATCTGTGTTATATCTCTTGCTCTACGTAGTAGTTCTTAATGTCTAGCTCGGGGTTGTCACCAAAGAACTTATGGTATACCTCTATTGCCTTGTGCATCTTGTCTTGTCCTCTGTCGTAGAAGTCTTGATTCCCGGTGAACATTCCCATCCTACCCGACTGCTTCTCAATCACCAAGAACATCATCGGCTTACCGAATAGTCTTTGGTATATGTATGCTTGGCTATCGTAGTTGTACTTACGTGCGTTCCATTTGAAGTCATCAATGTTAGATGTTGTCTTGAGGTCTATGACATAGTCTTTTCCAACGATGTCTGCCTTACCCTTCCACTGAGTAACTGAATGATTGTCATCAATCACCGAGGAATATGTCATAATATTAGGTACTTCATAGAGGTTACCCTCTGCACGTATCAACTCAAAGAAGTCAATGTTACCTAACATCTTCTTTACCAATGCATCAATGGTCTCCTTCTCTGTGCGTAGTAGTGCTACCTCAACCTCACTGTTGGCAATGAACTCTTTGTATGCCTTGGTGTTTCGTGAGGCACAGTCTACCCACACCACATCCTCTGCCTTCTCGGGCTCAAGGATTAGTTGGTGAAAGTATCTACCCTCTGCAAAGTTCTTGTTGTCGGGACGTGAGACACCGAATTGTTCGGGAGTCTTTAGCAGTGTTCCAATGTCTGAGTTGGATAGGTACTGCTTACCTACCCCTCCGTAATACTCTTGGTCATCACGGAGTAGTTCTATAACGTTACTCATTACTTGGACTTTAATACCTTAGCAATCTCCTTCTCTTGTGTCTTGGTGACGTGGTACTTCTGCTCGATGTTAGCAACCAACTGCTTGAGTCCTAACTCCTTGTTCTCTGCTACATACTTAAGCATATCCATCATCTTGTCATCGGGTATACCCTTGACCTCAACAGTTGTGGTCTTCTTACTCTCAACCTTTGGTTGCTCCTTCTCTACTGATGGAAGGTCTTCACCTGCATATACATACAGACCTAGACCGTGACGAGCAAGAGCCTTAGTTAAGCTACGTTGTATTGCCTTGTTCACATCAGTAGACTTAATCTTTACAAGCTCTATTGAGTTGTTTCTGAAGTCCATTACGGGTAGGTACTCTATGTGTTCGATTCCCTCTATTGTAACACCTGTCTTTACCCAAGCTGAGTTGTGGTCTCTGTGGTAGAACACACCGTCTGCATCCTCATAGATTGTGTATGTTGACTCGGGATAGTGTTCCTTTGCGGTTGCCCAAGCCCAAGCCCACGATAGATATGTGAGTCCGTTCTTAGTTTCTGTACGTCCATTGACGTTGATTGCGTTCAGTGTCTCGAACACTGATTTCTTTTTAGCGTTTGCCATCTTGATTTGATTTAATTAATAATTGATTCACCTTAAAATATTTGCTTGTGAAGATATCTCTCTCCTCCCTTAGAGACATAAGGAACTTCTTTCGTCTACGTCCATTTACCTCCTCAGTAATTCGGTCTGCTATCTCGTCAAGCTTTCTTTTGTAGCCCGACAAAGATAGTGTATATATTCCACAAAGCCAACCCCCCTCCTTGAAAATGTTATACTCGTCATCACTTATCTCTTCGTAATATTCACCCTTGTTAGCGTTCAAGATGGTGACCTTGTTGTGACGATCCTTAATAATCTTTATTCCATAGGAGATGAATCCCTCGTACCCTGCACCATCCATACGGACAGCGGAGTGGTCTCTTTCTGCTTGATTGAATATCTCTATCATCACGATAGTCTTTCAATCACCGACTGATAGTCTCTGTCGTACTCAATCTTATTCTTCACTGACGCTAGTCCCCATCTGATTGATGAGTGACCGATGTCATAACCCCTAGACTTCATATACCTTTGGATTGCTACGGTTCTCATAGGTCTCTTCGAGCATAGGTAGTATAGTAGTTGCCTTGCATCAGTTATGTCTTGAGTCTTCTTCTTCTTGAAGATGTCAGCCTCATCGACACTGAACAGCTTCGCTACCCTCTTTGCGTATAGGTCACACGCCTTCTCTTTCTCTGTCATTTGATTTGTTTTTATTTGTAATATATCTCTGTGCCTTTTATGAATACATAGTCAAGCATCTTGTTGTCAAGGTTTGTTGCACCTATCTTCCCTTGCTCTCCGAACAATGTCCAATATGGTGTCTCCCTTGGGTTGTAGTATATCTTGTTCCATTCATCGTGTATCCACAACTCTGTTCCCTTTGATAGTATCTCACAATCAATCCACGCACACACAGTCTTGTTCTCGCCTTGGTATATCTTGTCCGCTACCTTGCGTCTGTTGTGTAGTCGTGCGTTGCTAAGTGCTGCCACCATATCATCGGGGTGTATGTACTCTACGCTACCATCTCTGTTTCGTATCTGCCACTTCTTATAGTTCTCGCCACGTCCTAGGTGGTATCTCAATCTTATCTTACTCATAGTTTTTTTATTAGGTCATCCATTGCTAGATGTAGTGAATCAATCCAAGAGTTGCCATCGTTGAGGTGCTTACCAACACCCCTATCCTTCCAATCGGGGAACATATCATCGAGGCACATCTTGATACCCTCTGACCTTGTCTTTCCGTACTCCTTTACCCACTTGTCTTTGATTAAATTATTCTCCATCGTCTTCTATTTTAATGTGAACCTGCACGGGTTCTTGTAGTACCCAAGTCATCAGTTCATCTGTGCATTCTGTGTTGTCACAACACAACTCATTGTATGGTGTCTCATATAGGGTGCCGACATTGTCAAAGTCCTTACCACAAAAATCACAACTCGGAACCTCACCATCAGTCCATAGGTGTCCGCTACTTCTAAACTCTCTCATCGTCTTGGTTTTGATTATTGATTTCATCTATTTGGTCTGCTAAGTCCATCAGTCTTTCTGATGCATAGTTCTGACCTTCATAGTCACCATCTCGTAATAATAAAACAAGTGATGCCATCTCTTGTCTCATTCCCCATTCTACTTTAATTGTTTCTGTTTTCATTTGATTTGATTTGTGAGGTTCACCCTAGTGAACCTCTGATTTATTATTCCACTTGTTAATTATCTGCTCGTTCGTTGAGTCATCAATGTAGTAGGTATAGTTTCCTATCGTCACATACAATGACTTGTTTGAACGGATGTCTATCTGCATCTTGTTACGCTCAACCCAACGTGAGTACATCTTACTTGCTACCGCCAACCTCTGTGGTCTGAACGGATAGTCTCTCTTGATGATAGCCATCGCTATCCTTACAAAGTTATCTCTCTCCATTTGATTATGATTTAATTATTGTTTGGTTATGTCATCTGCAATATCCGTGCCAAAGTCTTTCTTGAGTTCAAGCAGTCGTATGTATAGACCTATGTCGAATGAATCCCAATACTGAATCCAATCTGCTATGTTCGTGTGTGGTTTCATAAGTGTCCTCCTATTTTTAGTTCGTCACATTCGTATCTCCATTCAGAGTCTTGCTCTATGTCTGTCCAATCACCCTTATCCATTCCAATTCCGAAGCTAAATTCAGACTCTTTTATCTTGTTGTCCATCTTATCAACCCAAAGGTCTTCATTGTCATTGATGTAATCTTGAATATCAAACTCATCAATGTCGTTAGGTATTTCTATCTCTAACTCTGCCGTCTTGTAGTATACACTACGTTGTAATATTTTTACTTTCATATCTGTTGTTTTAGTTGTTTAACAAAATATATAATTTAATTCCTTGTATCCCTTGAGGAGTTTGCGACACGCCTTCACTTGATTGTTTAGGTCTTCGAGTAGGCTTTCCTCATAGCCCTCCTCGTAGTATCCTTTTATGTCATAATACATTCCATCGTGTAGGTTTGTGTACTCCATCAATGAATCCTTTAGGTCTTCGTACTCACCTAATAGCTTGTAAAATCTGTTCTCGTTGCTCATAGTTCTATCTCCTTTTTAATTAAACCTTGTACTAATGCTTGGTAGTTTCCTTCGTCTGCCTTTCTCATTGCATCGAGTAGGTCTCCACGTAATACCGCAGACATAAAGCTACCCTCTCCTCTTCTCATTGATGTCTTCACATCAACATCAATAGCCTCATCTAGATATACCATTGCTCTACCTTTGCACATATCATTGGTGCTATACATACTCACCGCCCTTAGCATTGTGAATCCTTTGAAGTCCGTAACGAACCTCGTGTTGCCATCCTCATTGATGTATCTCATATTGGTCTTAGGGTATTGTAAATTAAATGTACTCATCTCTATTTGTTTTTAGTTATTCTGAATCTAGTTCTATGATGAAGTATATCTCATCTATCACATCATCATCTATTAATTGTTGCGAGAAAATCTCTAGGTCTTTTCTCGGCATACTATATCCGGTGATAAGTATGTCTGCTTGGTCTCTGATTACGTTAGCGATACCCTCGCTACTCAGTTCTGTTATTGTACTATTCATATCTATTTATTTAGTCTACTACTCCATTGCCGTAGTATAGGTTAAGCTTAGTCGTTTCATCTAGTGAGTCATACCACGCTAGGTATTTATCATTCATCTTACTATCATCAAACTGATAACCACTACCATTACAATACCTTAAACGATTGTTCGCCTTGTCAAACCTCTTAAATATTTCTTCTTCAGTTCCCTCCCAAATTTGAACATCGTCTATTACGGGTTTAGTTGAATGGTATAACCCTCCCGAAGCATACCTTCTTGTTTTGTTTTCGGGGTTGTATCTGTTAATTTTTACTTTTGTATTCATCTCTATTTGTTTTTATTGTATTGGTTTATAAATTCTACTATCTCTGCGTACACTATGTCTCTATCACAAGTGAATAGCGTATCCATAATGTTATCCCATTCGTGTGTATCATCTCCTGTCTTAAAGCATTTGCTTACTACAGGCATCAACCAATCCCACGATTTGTGGTATTGTAGGTCTTCTACTTTGTAAATACCATCTTGGAAATCATTGTCATAATAATCGTACATAGGATTATTTAATGTTCCTACATTTTCATATCCCATAAATTCTGATATTAGTTTATTGTTCTCTTTTGTACTCATCTTGATTGGTGTTGTGAGGTTCACTTGCGTGAACCTCTGATTAATTAATTGTCTATTGCTCTGCTTGTTGCTCCTCTCCTTGTGCAACCTGCTCATCTATTGATGTGTCCTCATCTTTACTAAGTTCCTCAACGATTGTACAAGCCTCAACGATTGTGGCTCCAACCCACTCCTTCAAAGCCTCTTTGCAGTTATCTAACATACTCTCTATCTCATACTCATCAAAGGATACATCACTCAACTCAATCTTGTTTCCATACTCAAGACTGAACTCACACTCATCCATCTGCACGATGGTATTGTTAGAGGTCAACTCATTCTGAAGTTCTCCGAATATCTCTGCAACATCCACCCAATTATTGTTGATGAATCTGATGATGTCACCACGCAGTCCTTGTGGCTCGTCAGTTGTCTCAACCTTTGTCTCCTCAATCTGATTGATGAGGTTCGTTACATCTTCTTTGGTATAGATTGAACCTACACCCTCGTTTACTCTGTTAATTGCTTCTTGCTTAGTCATCTTGTTTGGTACACTTAGGGTAGTACCTTCTCCCTTTTTTGATTATTGATTAAAGTGATTTGTATAATTCGTCATTGATTTCTTCCAT
>WLWF01001556.1_pt1 | contig 18387 bp, 33 predicted proteins | sample 6718331 | NCBI WGS metagenome assembly WLWF01 (sample SAMN12718692, study PRJNA515312) | sponge metagenome | isolation source: marine sponge | host: Mycale hentscheli | place: New Zealand: South Island, Marlborough, Capsize Point | collected 2003-05-01
TTTATGTGATTTGCTTTTATGTTGATATATTTTATATACTTCACCCTGTTTATCAAGATAACCATAGCATAGTCCCGCTCCCACTTGCAATGATCTAAATTTACCATCTTCTTCTATACTCATGGTAAAGTAATCTATTGGTTTTACATTATATGTTTCAAGCATTGTTTTACCTATTCTATAATCCAACCAATATTTACGATCTAAAACGGTCCATGTTTTATATTTGATAAAATCTATTTTCCATTTTGGTGCAGGTTTAAAATCTATATCTATATTACCACCTTGCTTTATAAAGTTATTGTAATCATCTATCATTCTCCTGGTTGCTGCAGGATAATCTAAATTAAAAAGTAATCTCACTAAATCAGCTTTATTACCACCTCTACCTGTAGAAAAGTCTTTAAACTTATACTGCATAATTGTTTTATCAACATATATGCAAAAGCTAGCGGTTCTTTCATTAGGATTAAATATAGATTTAATCTTAATATCTTGTCCCGTCAACTGTTCAGGAAGATCTAAATAGTATTGAAATACCCAATAACTTGGTATGTCTGATTCTTCTAAAATTAAATTTCTTGTGCTAAACATGATCTCAATATATTAAAAGAAATGGGCCCAGCATTAACTGAGCCCACTCTTATATTAATATTACAGATCAAAATCACTACCTGCTACTACTGCTGGTTCAAAATTGTCTGCTTTTGGTGCATCACTTTTAACTAAAGCTCTAAAGTGATTAGTATTATTTCTATCAAACTCTAATAGATTAGAATTTTCCACATCTAATGCTTCTAATGGTACACCACCTCTAGTTCTTTTAGGGAGAAATAGATCATTATTTGTATAACCATCTTTGTTTTCCCACTCACGTGCACCCAAACAAGCATTGATATATCCAGTATTGCTCAAAAGAAGATTACATTTTACCATAAAGTCTTCAATTGTATTGGCTTGAATTTCATCAAGTTCTTTACGTTTACCTAATACTTCTGATAAATATACCATGGCTTTTAATACTTCTGTATCTCTATTTATTTCATTACCATTTTGTAATACAGTATCTTTATATGGATATGGGCTAAATCTTACTCTACCAACTTGACCTTCATAACGCGGACCATCTAGATTATTCATATCTTTTGCAAAACCTTGAAAATCTCCACCCATAGGTTCTCCTTCTACATGCAAAACAATATTGTATGCTTCAGAATCATAAGGGGTTTGATCAAAAGATATTGAATTAATTTTTACTTTGTGGTTTCCTGGATCTAATACTGGTCTTGAACCACCACTTCCAGCTGACATGTCTTTAGTACTTAACATAATTTACTTTTTTTAATTAATTAATTTTTACTTATTGTATTCTTCAATACAATCTTTTACATATTGTAGGTCATTTGGAATAAAACTTTCCTCAAACATACCCATTGGTGATTTACATGTGTTCTCTCCATTGTTTTGTGTTTCAAAACCATATTCAAGAACACCATCATCATTTTTATTTACCTTTCCAAAAAGGACAATTGAAAATAGACCTTCCAAAGTTAACGTATTGTCAATCATTTTACCAACCGTTTTAGCTTTAATTCTTCTATTTCCATTTATATCAGTTGAATCTTCTGAATGAGTTAAAAAGATAATTGTTAAGTCATCTCTTAAATCTTTTGGAAGCTTTGCAACCTGAGCTAAGTTAGATGCAATTTGAGTGAACTTATCATAACCTTTTTCATTAGCTCTATCAAAATATTCAAAAGAACTCATATACTGCCAATCATCTACAACAATAGTTTTAATGTTTGGCATTTTATCATTAACATGCATCATTGCTTTTACAATACCTGGTGCTGTAGAAGTTGATGTAAGATTACCATTTGGGTTATCCTTGCTAATCTGTGTGTATTTGCTTTTATAACCTTTAAATGGTAAAGGTTTATTAGCAATATTTATAATGAAAGTCTCTTTGGGATCTAATGTTCTGATTGAGGTAGACTTTCCTGTACCTGAATCTGCAATTACTAATACGCTATTTGCCATATTACTTTTTTTGTATTACTGTTATTAATTTATTTAGTGATTTATTGATTTCATCTAATTTTTCAACCAACGCAATATTAAGGTCGGGAGAAGTGGAGGAAGGGAGCAGTGTATCTGGGTCTGGTAAACTTGGATTAGAAAAATCTATAATGGGATTTCTTCTATTAGTTACATCATTAATAACTTTCAATTCACTTACCGGTATCATATGTCTTACAAAACCTGATGATGATTCTACAAGTTCATATTCTTCTCTCCAATGTGGATTATGTTTATGCAAATATAATGTGCGTTTAGGATCTTCTGTATCATAGTCTATAGAAACAAATTCTGTATAAACATCTTGTTCTTTTTCCAATTCACTTGGAAAGAAACTAATATGAAGATCATCTTTACCACTTGGTCTATAAGCCATCTTAGGTATATATAATGCATTTATCTTACCTTCTGTTTGAAAGTAATCTTCATGCTCTTCTCTAAGGGCCGCAACTTTTTCTTTTCTTTGTTGTGGTGTTAGTCCCATCTTTTTATTATTATTTAAATTTTTAGTATTTATCATCTTCTTTCTTGTTGTCCTGGTGTAGGCATCTCTTCTATTTGCATTTGTTCAAACTTTGCTTTAAAGAATGACATTCGTGCATCACCATTTCTGGCTTTTAAGAAATGCAATACCAAAGTTCTATCATTTTCTATTATGTATCTATCTGGACCATAAAATCTAATCTTTTGTTTTGCTGGTCTATTAATACCTATTAAAGTATCAGCATGCTGTAACATAGCATCTGATCCAAATATGTCTGACTCAAGAATATAATTACCATACTTACCATCTACGGCTCTGTCTGGATTATCTATATTCCTATTTAATTGTGATAAACAAATAAATAAACAAGGATAGTCCCTTTTACACTGTGTAAAGAATTCACCCAATTCAAATAGCATATCTAATGTACTATTTTGATATGGTGCTCTTTTAACCAACATGCTATGGTCTAAAGTAATTATTGTCTTTGTCCCTTGATGTTTTTCCATATACTGATCTATCTGATCACGCATTTGATTTACTGTCATGGGTGTACTTATGATATCCACAGGATATTTAACTCTTTCTTTTGCATACTGATGACAACTATTAAGCACTTCAGTATTAAGTATAGAGCCTGCACTACATAATTCTTTATAAGTTTTACCAGTTATAGAACTAAATTCTCTGATTGCTGAGGTTCTCCCAACCATCTCAAATTGAAATTCTAATACTCTAAACTTATCATTAGGATTAAGTATAAATGATTCTCTTATTATTTGATCTTTAATAAGAGTTTTACCTGAACCAGGTCTTCCACCAATAACCGTCAAAGTGTTCCATTCTAATCCATCAGTACATGCATCATTAAATTTAGGCCATGGTGTATATATTGATTTCTCATCACCTGTTGATCTGGCATACATATATTTAAGTGCATCATTAAAGGCTTCATATTGGCCCACCCATGCTGGTTTTGGTCTACTCATACAACGTTTTCTTTAAAATGTTCTTCTTCTGTATTAATACCATCACGTATCATATCACAATAGTCTGCTAATCTAGAATTCTTAACTCTATGTTTATCTTGTTTGCAAATAAAATATTGACTTGTTTGCATATACATATACTCTTTGTCTCTGTATTCATTTACATACATTCTTGTAGCATTTATGATATCATCCCATGAATAATCATAAGTTTCAAAGAACCATCTAAATGATTCTCCTAAAGCTTTTACATTATTTCTTGCTGGTGTACCACTTGGTAATTTCTTTGCAGGAAATATTTCTCTATAGGTACTTATATTTTCACTAAAATCTTTACCCATGAGTTGTATATCTGTTTTCTTTTTTGCCTTAATAAAATAATTATCAAGCTTTGCACAGAAAGCTTTCCCTTCAGCTGTCATTTTATATTGATCATTTTCTTTTTCAAGCATTCCTGCTTCAACTAAGTGTTCTTTATCTTCACTTAGAGCTTTGGGCAATGAAACGCCTTGCTTCATCCCAAATAGTATCAACGCTTGATTCGGATTGATCTTTTGTTTTAAGATTTTTTGGAATAGTTCCCACATACTCTGTTAGTTTATTTATAAGTTGATGATATGTTTTGACAACTAATTCGTCATTAACTTCAAGGCCGTCCTTTATACGTCTACAAGAATTAACAACTGTAGCATGATTTTTATTTATTTTTCTTCCAATAAAATTTTTGGACCAACCATCTTTATTTGCTAAGTAACACATTGTTTGTACATAAACCAAAAAACATCTAAGTCTAGTCTTATAGTCTATTTTATTAATGTGTTTTAAATCTGGATGTTCTTCTTCAAAACATTCTAAAGCACACTTAATGTATAGTTGAATATCAATGTTTTTCTTCAGTTCTTTCTTAGCATAAATATATAAATCAATTCCATATATTTTCTTGTATTTTCTTTTAAAGTCTATTATATCTTTTTTAGACTTAACTAATTGATTATCAGTCATATTGGTTTTGATTCTAGTTATACAAATATAAGGATATTTACCAGTTTATGCAAACTCTTCCTTGTTTTTTCAACTCTTTATTTACTTTATTAAAGACATCATTATGGTCCCAATCTCCGCCTCTGTAAGCTGCTGATGCTGGGTGTGAGCATTTAATTTTTGCACAGTTTGGTATAAGTACTTTCCACTCTTGAGCTTTGTTACCCATTAGTACAAATATTGTATCAGGCTTTACTTTATTAATTGTATCAAAGAGATAGCTTGTAAAAGGTTTCCATAAATTATAATGTGAACCTATACTATTTATCTGTACAGTAAGTGCTGTATTAATAAGTAATACACCTTGATTAGCCCAATATTTTAAATCAGTATGATCAGTACCTAATGCTTTGTTAATGTATTGCAAAGATTTTTCTGCTTTACCTTTATTACTACAACTAAAAGCTATTCCGTCAGCTACACCTAATTGTGGATATGGGTCTTGCCCAACTATAACAACCTTTAGATCATCATATGGGCACTCTTTAAATGCATTAAATATATCTTTAAACTTTGGTGTAAATCTTTTACCTGCATTTACACAGTCAACTAAGTTATTGACTATATAGTCAAAATCCAAACCATTTACAAATATAGATAGCATCTTATCCCATCCTGATTCAACTAATGTACTATTAACACTATCTCTTAATTGTTGTATATCAACTTCTATTGGTTTTTCTTTTATAATTGATTTATTATTCATAATTTTGATTTTAAATATTTTATATTATGGCTGAAAATAAGACTTATATCAATTACGATACTTCTAAAAATCTCAAAGCTGAAATCAACCCTAGTTTTATTATTGGTTTACAGCAAATTTATTTAAGGTATATTACAGAATTCTATGAAGATGTAGACAAGTTTGTTGATCTTGTTAAAGATTTTAATCAATCTATACAAGAACCAGATTCTTTTAAAAAGAATAAACGTGTGTTTACATCTACAGAGTCTGAATTATATACTTTATATGCTTTAATTCATTTACTTAAAAACTACGCACACGAGCAAGGTTTAGCTAATGTAGAAGAAGTTCCTATTGATAAAGACAAATTTAAAGAAATTACTGATAGAGTTACTAAGGATACAAAAAATCCTATTGAAATTCTTAATAGAATCACACAAGAATTTACTAAATTACCTTAGTTGCATTCCACCAAAGTCTCCAATTTCCATTGCGGCTTGAATAGCTAAATTTAGTTCATCTTTATCACACTTACCAAAAGACTTGCAGTACTCTTTATTGTTTTTTACAAAACAGAGTCCTGCTTTTCTTTTTACTTGTAGTTTGGTTTCTTCAAAAGTATAACCTAATTCATTTGCAATCTCACGTATCATAGCATGTATTCTTGCAAGTTGTGGGTTACTACCCTTCCCATCTTGCACACCTATAAATAGTTCTACTCTTACACCATCTTCATGCTGCTTAAAAAAGTTATCAAACTTTGTCTGATATGCTTTTACAGGAAAATGTAACTTACCATCTTTTACAGTTCCTTCTATAAATAATTGATCTCTCATATTATAATATTATATCTATTAGGAACCAATTCAACGCTGATAAAAATATAATTACCAGGCCAAACACAATTGTCCAGCCTAGTATCTTATAATTATTTTCAGTTTGTTGCTCTGATCTTCCTTGATTTATTAGTTTATTTTTTTTCATAATTCTCCTGGTACCTTTTTGATGTCTTCTTTTGTAATGGCTTGATTTCTTGGCCAATCTAATGCACTTAGCTTGGTACCTTTTTCGGTCCAGCTTGGTACCAAATTCAATAAAACAGAATTTACCACCATGATGAATAATATATATCATCACCATCTTTAATTGCCTCTAAAGCATCTTCTATAAATTGAAGATCTTCTTCTTTATACTTATCACTGGAGTTATTACCAAAGAAAAATCCTTCTGTTTCTGGTAACATATTATTTTTTATGGCATGTTCTAAGTCTTCTAGATCTTCCCAAGTTAATTGTACATTAACACAGTTAAACTCTTTTGACTCACCACCTTTGCTATAATATAATTCTTCCATCCAACCTTGTAAGTTGGGATGCTTTCTCCAATATTTAAATTCTAATGTGTCTACAGCATTTGTATATTCATCTTTTTCTTCATCATATACAGATGTTTCAAAATCTACAGGCTTTTGTATAAACCCGCGTTTTACTCTATATGCAAATTGATCTAATCCCATTATTCATGATATTTTTCTATTATACGTAATTCTAATTCTTCTCCAATCATTGCTAAATCATATATGTCTACAATTGAAGGTAATCCATCATCAGAAGTTAATTCTGCCCATATATGATGTATATCAATAGAAGGTCCATATCCTGGTGTCCCTGGGTCTCCATTTGAATCATACATTTGATCAGGTTCACCTGGATCATAAGTATATTCCACCTCAACTTCTATATCTTGAAATGGTAATGTTATTTCTGCAGTTAATGTATTTTTCATTACTTAAATCTTAATGCATTATCAACATATACAAATCCTTGACCACATTTAGTACATTCTGCTTCTGTTTCATTACGTACTAATTCTACTTCAAAACAATTTGGACAAGGTGTTTCACCTTCTGTTATAAATTCTTCACAAGCTTGACGTGCAAGACCGTGTATCATTGCATCATGTGCACCACGGTAAGCTAATTCTTCTTGCTGTTCTATAAATATTTCTTTCATTTTTCCCATGACTATAAATCTCTAAAGTTATTTCTTTTATGTTCCAACATTTTTCTAACTGTTAAATCAGAAATAATTGTTTTCATTTTTGATCTGCCTCTTGCTATTCCAAAGCAATAAGCAACTCTTAATAAAAATGCACTGACTGCAATAATAAATACTGGTAATAATATTTCTATCATAATACTAATTTAAAGGGTTATATTTCTCTATTTTACTTTGATCAAATGATTTTAGTGCTGACTCCACCCATGTTACGTCCTGTGTGTCTTTATAACATAGTATATGACACACTGCAGTTTCACTTGGGTTTAATCTTAATAATCTTCCTATCCTTTGTGCGGTTTTCTTTTCATTACCATATGCATGCATAATAATACCTTGTTTTAGATTAGGTATAGATATACCTTCTGATAATTGCATTACACATGATAATCTATCTATTCTACCATCTGAAAATAACTCTAAATTATATTCAGACTGATCATTTTTAGAATGATAACTATGACTGCATATTCTATCTGCTTGATCTTGAGTATTTGCAAAGACTATACATTTATCTTTAATGTTTTTAAGCATAGACTTAACGTATGCTTCTTTAGTAGTATAATCCATTAATGCACGCATTCTCATTATTCTTGCTAATTGAATCTGTTTCTGTGATTGTGCTTCAAATAATCTATTAACAACATACTGGTAATCTTTATACTCTGAAGTATACCAAAAACCACCCTTTTTGTTTTTCTTTTTGAGTTGTGGTAGTTTAGATAATTCTAATTCATGAATTATTATCTTATAGTTGTTTAATATATTTGAGTCAGTTGCTTTATCTATATCAAAAGTATATATTATTGGACAATATTTTTGCACAAGCATTCCCTTAACTGATTTTTTATCACGCGGTGGTGTACCTGTTAATCCTAATATCTTACCAGTAAACATTGCTAAGAATATTTCATGATTGGGTAACAATGAATGACATTCATCTAAATAGACTATATCATAATCATTAGGGTCTTTCTTATTTAGTGATAAATAAGTTGTAAAGGTTATATGCTTTACTAATTTCTCTAAACCCATTTTTGCTAGCTCATCTATCCAAGATTGACCTACTGAGTGTTTTGGTATAACAACCAATGCTTCTATAAAAGGATTAAAGTTTTTCTGAAGATGTTGTATAGCTATTCTTGTTTTACCAACACCCATTGATATACCTAAACCACATCTTTTGTTCTTTAATGCTTGTTTTAAAGCATCATCCTGTACTATATCTCTGGAGATATTAGTTTTACTATGTTCCACCATAATGTTATTGATATTGTTAGTATTATTGTCCAAACTATTATTTTTAATAATCTATTTTTTTCATGTTCATTCATAACTTTTAAATTTAGTTATATTAAAGTTGGCAATAAGCATTCTGGTTCTCGCAAACAGAAATTCCATCTTATTTAACCCTACTGTGCGATACGGGTACTTAAGGACAACTTATTTTAAAAAAGAGAGGTTTCGGGTCTTTCAAGGTTTCTGGTATGCTGACCTTACTACAAACCCTTTTTCAATGATGTCAACCTAACAGCTTCACTACCTCTCTTTGTAGTCTATGATTTTATATTCTTTTTATAGAATATCCAAGCTCTATTGATTCTTTTGGGTGTTCTTCTATCCAATTATGACATTTTCTACATACAGCTATCCATGTATCTATAGATAAATGGTATTCACCTCTACCTTTCATATGGTGAACATCTGTTGCATTTATTGTACAACCAGGTAATGATGCTTTACAAACAGGATTATCTAACATATACTTCTTTCTTATTTTAGTATATGCTTGATCAATTACTTGCATCCTTTTAGATTTTTGGCTAAGTGGTTTCTTAACTTTTAAAGGTTTAGCATCTGGCTCTTTTCTCTTAAACCAACAACTTTTGCAATACCGATTTCCTTTATCATTTTTCCAAATAAATTGTTCAGTATTGCAATTGTTGCATAGTTTCCTTTTTTGTTGGATCATTTAGTTTTAAGTGTTAAATAATTCTTTGGTAAAAGTCCCAAAGACATAAACTTCAAAATGACATCTTCATATCTAATACCTAAGTCTTTGAACGTCAAGGTATTATTATAGTCTTCAAGTATATCATCTACTGGTATATCCACCATTCCTTTTACAAAAGGTGAATGTTTAAACGTTCTGCTAAGATAATCATTTATTATCTTATTTGAAATAGTTTGTTTCCATGCATTGATTTCTTTTTGACCACGTTTCCACACTCTTGTAATCCTACGTTTTTTGTCCCAATGTAACTTGTTAACTTCTTCAGGTTTATAAACTTTTAAACCATGAAGTACACGTTTAAACAAAAAATGTTGATATGGATTCAACTTGTTATAACTTAAAGAGTTTACAAGTGAAGGTGGATGTAATTGATATTCAGATAATATACCATAGTAATGGTATCTTTCTAATCTTTTTGCTAATTGATCTTTTTGTTGAGTCTGTAGCAATACTTGTTGTTGTTCTTGAGATAGCATAATTGTTTAAAGTTATTGATTAAGTAGTTATTTGTTTGATATTAGGAAATGGATCCGGTCCCTGAACTCCTTCACCATTTCCCTCTATCATTTATTTGACCTATAGTTCAAAAGTTTCTTCTTCTAAAACTTCTTCTTCTACAGTTTCTTCTACTTCATCTACAACTTCTTCTACTGTATCTTCAACTCCAACTGACTCAGCTACTGTATCTGCATCAATACCAAATGCTTCTTTAGTTGTTGCATTTTTAATTTTGACGCTTGTGCTGGTTCCATTCGCCTCTCTAATAGCATCACCATTATTGTGAGCTATAAGTACATCCTGTGCAGTTTCATCAACTACATAAAATGTTTTCCTATAAATAGGTTGACCATCAACACAGCAAATAATACCAGTATCACCAGCATATTTAAGATCTCTGTCTGGGTCATTATTACTAAATGGTTCTAATTGCTCTTTAATGATAAGTTTACCTGGTAATGTAGCATTTGCTTTAAGATCTAAAGATTGTAAATCTTCTAACTTACCATGTAATAGAGTAGATATACTTGACTTTTTAACCCAGCCATTGTTACCAAATGTAACTCTGTCTTGTTGTAGTCTTACATAAGCATACTCTGAATTGTTGCTTGATTGGCGAATAACATTACCCATGTCATCAGCTAAGATGTTAACTTTGCTTTGCATTTTTTAAAATTTAATAAATTAATAATTGTTTAATTGATGATTAAATATCATCTGAATGAAAATACGGGTCATCTAATTTCTCAAAGGCTTCTAGTTCATCTAATGCTTTTTCATAATCATCTATGAATTCTAATTCATGATCATAATCATTAATTTTACCAGAAAACCTATTATAGAAAGGATTTACCACTTCTTTTGTATATGCAGAGCTTATCCCATTTAAATCCGCTACCTCTTCATCAGTCAATGAAAGGTATTGCTCAACTGAGCATTCAATTATACGGCCATTGGGTAGTTGTATTATCATAGTCTAACAAAGATAATAATATAAACTACTTTGACTCAATAATCATAAGGAAATATTAAGGAAACTCTAAATTAAATTGCATATATATAGCTATCAATTACTCAATAACTATATTACTATTTACTCTTTTTATGTAATTGTGCTGTCTCAACTCTTTTAATAGCTTATAAACATATCTTTGTGATACATTCATTGAGTCAGCAAGTGTTGAAACTGATGGAAAAGCTTCACGGTTTTTATCAGCATAACATGCTATTAAACTATATAAACCTTTAGCCTGAATAGATATCTTTGGATCTGATAGTACGGTATATTTAACAATTCCAAATCTATTGGATTTCTTTGACATGTTTCTTAAGTATGATAAGAGTAGCCATAGAAGCACTTTCTTCTTCATCTAACTCTTTATCATCAAAATTATACTTGTCATTCATATATTTACCAAATGGTATACCGTAACCATTGCTTTTCTCTAAAGCTTCATTCATGGTTCTCCATGTTTTTTGCTCTTTTTGCATCAGTTCCATTGAAATTCTAGCCATTGTTATTACTGTTTTGTTCTTCATTAGGAAATATAGACTCAGAAGTATGATGTATTGGTTCTGAATCTGTAGCTAATATATCAAAATACTTTATTGTATCAACATTTACTACTGTTAAATCTAATGGAGATGCTTGATATTCTATTTCATTTAACTTTTTTTCATCATCATGATACATTAAAGCAAGTTTAATGTGACTATAGAATGGATTAAACTTATCACCCCATGAACTATCACCTAAGACTTTTGCATATACTTGGTCATTTTCTGCATATAAGCCCATATCTTTGAGTATATCCCATTCAAACTTTTCACCCGCGTGATATGTTGGTGGATTTAAAGTTACATAAGACCCTATTTCAACTGGTTTATAATATTCATCTGTTAATGCTAAATGTAATATAGATTCTTTAGCATGTTCAGATAGTTCATTATTCAAGATATTATATATGGTTTCTCTATTAGGTGTGTTTTTTACTTGCAAAACATTCTGTAGAATGCCGTGCATTATATTCTCTGATATTTTATATTTATTATTTGACATAATTTAAATTATTTATTAGTACAAACTAAAGATAAGGAGCAGTGTGAGGAAGTGAGCAGTTGAATAAATAGCACTATCCACTTTAAACAAGTATGAAAAAAAGCTTCAAGTGCTATTATCCTGGTAAACTACTAACCAAATTTTCCTTACAAGGCCTAACTACAAGTGTTATTATATATTATAATATATTACTGGTACTGTTAGGATGAACTATAGTTCACCTTTTTGATGAACGGAACTCAAATGACACAAAAGGGATTAATAAAATCCAAGCCATATGTCCTTCATCATTATTTGGATCTACACCAAATGCAAATCCAAATATAGGAACGAACTCTGTATATACTTTAGGCAACATTTTTACTTTGCTCATAAAGACTAAATACATTACTGCATTAGCTACAATACATATACCGGCTAATAACATAGCCATTAGTATTGTTGGTGTTACGTCATAATATGATACTATATAGTATGACGTATATATAAATGCAATTGGTAATACAACTACATACATGATTTTTATTAGTGCTCTGAATAGATGTTTCATTTTATTATTTTTTTATGGTATAAATACTTGATCTCCGTTATTATAAATTGTTTCTAAGTTATATTCTGTCCAAACTGTTTCTAATGGTATTGCATTAATAGATTTACATGGTTCCCAATAGTTATTAGTAGAATATATATAAAAGTCTGGTTGTGCATTATATGGACTTATAGATGTTTCTGAACGTAACCATCCTTCCCATTGCTCACAATCAATTTCTGCATTATAAAATGAACTATTCTCAAATACTGAATATGCATTTGCTATCTTTTCTTCTGCGGTTACACCATCAAATGTTTTAAAATAGCCTATATATATCCATGTATGAGTATTAGTAGCTTGATTATAACTTTCATATTTTGAAGCAACAAATACAATATCTGTTACATCTTGTCCGTCTAATTGTACCCCTTCATCAAAGGGCTCTTGCTCACAGCTTATGCTTAGGACTGCGAGCAAGAATATTGATATGTACTTTAACATCTGGTATACCTTTGTTTCTTAGCATTCCAACATTTTTTTTGGTACATGCTTTTCTTATACTTTGACGTTTTACAGCTTCTTGATGAACCACATGACTGTAGTACTGGTGCAACCACAAATAGGAATGCACATAGATATAAAATTTTTTTCATAATACTTGTTTTATTAATTATACGATGCAGCATATTCTAAGAAGTCTATAGTATGCTGATGAGTTATTGCTATTAAACCTTGCTCTTCTGCAAGATATCTTAATCCTTCATTATGTTCTAATTCAATCATTAGTTCATTATACGATGGTGAACCTAATTCTTTACGATCAACACGGTTATGTGTCATATCTTCTGTAAAAACATTTACGGTTATATCATTCTCTCTGCTAAATAGGACTATGCCTATAGCATTACCCCATGATACAAAGGGTTCTGAATTTAGTAATGTAATTTTCATACTTGTTTATTTAACGATTAATTTATTTCTAAAGCTTTCAAAATGTTTCTAGTTAAATTCTCTAACCTTATTTTTGCTTCTTCTTTTGTTTTAAAGTACATTGATTCACGGCTATAAGGCATACCATCTTGTGTACGACCTATGTAATAACCTGCTGCTGATTTTAGTACTTGTAATTCTGAATATGTTTCTCCAACTATATTTTTTGGCATAATAATTTAGTATTAGTGATTAATTGCAATATTGCGGGTACTATGCCTCTTATCCTATAGAAGAAGAGACAAACTAACACTAATAACTAGAGTGCTTATCCTAGGGCTTACACTATTTCAGAATAGTAAGTGGTATTGCTTGACTCATCTCTCTAGTTATACTTGTGTTAGCTATATATATATTTTAATGTGGTATAGAAGTTATAGTAGTGGTAAAAGGTGGTATTTTGTGGGAATGAGATCTCCCACACTTAATGCTATGCACGCATAATAAATAAAAAAACTAAGCACTAACTCAACATTTCTGTCAAGTTTAGTGCATTAGTCCCTTTTACTGCATGGTTTACACAGCTTCTATCCAAAACATACCTGATGGCTCACCTGTTGTTAGGTTTATCACAGGATTATCAGACAATTTAAATCCTTTCATTTCATCACCACGGTTTAACTTACCTTGTAGCTCTGCAATAACAGGATGGTCTGCTTTCATTACTTGGTTTGTGTCTGGGTCTATAAGACTTAACACGCCAAATGTAATGTTTGTTTGGGTTCTTGTTGCAACAGCTTTACCGGCTAATGTGGTTTGTTTTTGTATCAGAGGTGAGTCTGACGCAATAATGGTTGCACTTTTTGTATTCTCATTGATAGAGAACTTTCTAAAATAAACTGAATTACTCATGATTTTAATTATTATTTAGTTATTAATTTAATTATACAATATATAGGTAGGGAGCAGTGAAGAGAGGAAGAGAGCAGTGCCGTTGGTATAACTTCTTATTGATGGGAAGCTATAACATCATACAATGGGAAAGTATAATATCATTAGATGGTCCTTAAAAAAAAGGAGATGTTACTCTCCCATATCCATACTATTAATCATATCTTCTTGGAAGTTACGGTCAATGCTTGATATTTTATCTTCAAGTTTCTCTGATATTGACTTAGGAAATGTTGACTTAATAAGTTCTTCCTTTAGTAGTTCAAAGTTCTCTTTAGAAAATTCAAGACTGTTTAATATGTGTTTGAATTCAACTCTGTTCATAATCCATTAGTACGATGCTCTACAGCTTTAAGTTAGTTAAAAAGAGGTGTGCTGTTACACACACCCCTTGTTCCTGATTAGGCTTGTTCAACCCAGAACAGGTTTTGGTTCTCTTCACCAGTAGTGAGGTTAACCACCTTTTGCTCACTTAGCTTGAAGCCAGGTAGTTCATCACCCACGTTTAGCTTTTGTCCCAAAGCTTTGATTGTTGGGTGATCAGCTCTCATCACCTGATTGGTTTCAGGGTCTATTAGACTAAGAACACCAAAGGAGATGTTACCCTGAGTTCTTGTTCCAACAGGTAGACCTGCAAGAGTTGTTTGTTTCTGTTGCATTGGAGCTGAACTCACAATGATTGTTGCTGAGCCAGTAGACTCATTGATGTTTAGTTTTCTAAAGTAAACCATAATTAAAAATTTAAGTAATGTTTATGTACCCACTTTCTTTGTGGGGGGTACGTTACCACAAACAAAAGGTGGGGAGCAGTTTCTGTAGGGGGTTCACATAATGCAAAACACACAAATTTTGCAGGACCGGGAGGGGGACATAAAAAGTTTCTACTGATTGGGGGGACATGTTCTGAGTCAAAAATTTTTATAAGTTTAGGAAATTGCATATATTGTTTATATAGATGCAGTAAAACTAAATCAAAGAAATATGTCAAATTGGAATGACAATGAAAATGAAGAGTTAGGCGGGGGCTTAAATGAAATTGAGCAAATACAAGCTGAAGCTATTATGTTAGATACAGCTTTTAATAACTCTTATTTAATTCTTACCAATCAGATTACCTTTTCTGAGTTATTGGGTAGGAGATTTGATACCGGAGAGGACGCTGTAATGGCACATGATCCGGAAGTTGGACCGAAAAAAGATGAGCTATTAAATATGCTTGATCATTATGTTGAACTTGAAGAATATGAAAGATGTGCTAAGATCAAACAAATTTTAGATCAAAGTTATTCCGCATAAAAAAAAAGAATCGTGGCAACAAAAAAGAAAAGTACAGTAAATAGTTCAGGTAATTATACTAAACCGACACTTCGTAAAAGATTATTTAATCAAATCAAAGCTGGAAGTAAAGGTGGAAACCCAGGTCAATGGTCAGCACGTAAAGCACAGATGTTAGCTAAAAAATATAAAGCTGCTGGTGGAGGTTATAAAAGTAAAAAATAATGGCTAAAACTAAGCAACAAAAAAGTCTAGATAGATGGACAAGACAAAAGTGGAGAACTCCTTCTGGTAAAAAAAGTTCGGAGACCGGTGAAGTATATGCTCCATCTAAAACTATTTCTAAACTTAAAAGTACAAAAAAAGGTAGAGCTAAGCTTGCTGCCGCAAATAAAAAGAAAAGAGCTGCAACAAAAAAAGGTAAACAACACGCAAAACACGGATTGCATAAAGGTAAAAAAAGATAAAATGGGAAATATATTACAAGATATGATGGGATTATTATCCCGTAAAAAAGTGGTTAAAGAAGTTGAATCAACCGATTTAATTCTATTAGGTAGAACACCTAATCCAGAAGATAGTATGTTTGTTACTCCAAAAATGAACAATCAGCTTATAACTATTAAAGATTTAAAGGCACACTTTGATGAAGGAGAAATCTCAGGTGGTGGTACAGTAAATACTATTGCTATGTTTACTCCAGATGGATCTACAATAGGTGACTCTATTATTACGCAGGATTTAGTTATACCTCAGGTAACAGTCAATGGTGAGTTAAGAGTAAGTACTAATACTTATGTTGGCTCAAATCTTACAGTAGATGGTAATACAATACTAAATGGAGATTTACAAATAGGAGATCAAGCAACAGATGTTCTTTTAGTTAATTCTGAAAGTGAATTTAATGCTAATGTTGTTTTTGATCAACCTGGATATGTTGAGTTTAGAGGTGCAGTTGGTGATAATACTGGCAGCCTTGGAACAGCAGGTCAAATATTAAGTTCTACCGGAACTACCGTTGAATGGATTGATAACACAGTTACGGGAACAGTAACTGGTACTGGTACAACTAATAAATTACCTTTATGGACTGATGGACCTAATGGTGTATTAGGCGATTCTGGTTTTTATCAATCACCACCTACTGCTATTCTTACCGCGGGAGCTGTGAGTTTAAACACAACTTTTTCTGATACTAATTATGGAGAAGTCCCTGGCCTTAGAGTTGCATCAAGAGTTACTAACACCCCAGGTGTTATAGACTTGTTTAGAAATGATGCCACCGTAACTACTGGGGAATCTGTAGGTATATTACAATACAGTGTTTTAGATGACGGAAGATATGCTGTTGCACAAATTGGTGTCGAGACTTTAACTACATCCGGATCTGGTGATTCAGGCGGTGGTAAATTTTTATTTAAAACGGCTAAAGGTGGGGGCAGTGGTCCCAGTCAAAACACGCCAGAATCAAGATTTACTTTAGATTACAATTCAGCTGATTTTTTAGTACCTATAAATGTAACAAGTACTCTTTTAGCTCCTGATCCTAACAACCCCGGTACTCCTACCCCAGGTATTTCTGGACAAGTGCTAAGTTCTACTGGAACCGGTATTCAATGGATTGATGCTGCTAGTGGAACAGGTACTGTTGAAAGCATCACAGCGTTATCACCTCTTACTGGTGGTACTATAACCGAAACAGGCAGCATTGGAATAAATCAAGCTTCAACATCTGCAGATGGTTACTTATCTTCTACAGACTGGAACACATTTAACTCAAAACAAAGTACTTCTGAAAAAGGGCAAGCTGATGGTTATGCTCCATTAGATAGTAACAACAAGGTTCCAACTGTTCACCTGCCAGATAGTTTGGTTGGAGCTGTAGTATATCAAGGCACTTGGGACGCATCAACAGACAGCCCAACGCTTCCAACACCTGATTTGACAAATAAAGGACATTATTACATAGTAAGCAATCCTGGTACATATTCAGGAATAACTTACGCTATAGGTGATTGGGCTATATCAAACGGAAGTGCATGGCAGAAAGTAGATAACACACAAGATGTTAATTCTGTATTTGGGCGTCAAGGTAATGTTTTAGCAATTCAAAGTGATTACGCTGCTTTCTATGCGGATATAGATGATGCTTATTCAGATGCAAAAGTAGATCTTAACTTAAATGTTGCTAGCGCAGCTTCAGCACAAGTGCTTTCTTGGAGTGGAACTGATTACGTTTGGGTAGACCAACCTTCTATTCCAAGTGTACCAACAAACATAGTTGAAACTGTAGACACACAAAATGGTACATACATTAATATGACACCAACAGGTGCTGTAGATGGTGATGTTATTGTAACAGCAGAATTATCAGCGGTTGATGGTACAGATACTTCAGGTTTATTTTTGAGTAAAGACAATGTATGGTCAACAATTCCAGGAGGAAATCCGGGAACAGTTACAAGTGTGGGCCAAACACATGCTGGTAATGCATTTTCAGTAACTGGATCTCCAATAACTACAGATGGAGTTTTAGCTATAGGTTTAATTGGTAACGCAACTCAATACATAGACGGTGCTGGTGATTTACAGACTTTTCCTAGTATACCTACCTTGCCTGCAAACATAGTTAACACGGTAACAGGAGGAACTAATATAACTACAACTAACGACACCACCACTGGAGACGTTGTAGTAAATGCTCCAGATGCAATCGTAAACACTGAAGACACATTTGTTGGCCCTAAATTAGTTAACATTGTTTTTCTAACAAATTCACAATACCCACCA
>WLWF01001560.1_pt1 | contig 18375 bp, 25 predicted proteins | sample 6718331 | NCBI WGS metagenome assembly WLWF01 (sample SAMN12718692, study PRJNA515312) | sponge metagenome | isolation source: marine sponge | host: Mycale hentscheli | place: New Zealand: South Island, Marlborough, Capsize Point | collected 2003-05-01
GCAGGAACTGCAACATTAACTCCAATTGGAATTTTTGTTGGTTGTTCTTACACCTACCCACCTTCAAATCAATTAACTTTTAGCCAATACTACCCCGCTAGTACAGCGGCGGATGATATCTCTGCTTATGTTGTTGATGATCCTGATCTTGTATTTAAGATTCAGGCTGATGGAACGCTTGCTCAAACAACTATGTTTTTGAATGCAGGTGTTGTTCAAACCGCAGGAAGTACCGATTTCGGACGCAGTAAAAACGCGCTTGACCAAAGTACAGCCGCAACAACAGCCACACTCCCACTACGAATTGTAGAGTTTGTAGAGGGGCCAACTAGTGCAGTCGGTGATGCGTTTACTGATGTTCTTTGCATTTATAATGCAGGCGATCATGCGTACCGCAACTCAACTGGCGTTTAAGGAGATATAACAAATGGCTATTTCACGCGCACAAATGCTCAAAGAGCTACTTCCGGGTCTTAACGCCCTGTTTGGCCTTGAGTATGAAAAATATGATGACGAGCATACTCTTATTTATGATACAGAGAGTTCTGATCGTTCATTTGAAGAAGAAACCAAGTTAAGTGGTTTTGGAGCGGCTCCAGTTAAAAACGAAGGTTCTGCAATCTCTTATGATTCAGCACAAGAGTCTTTTTCTGCTCGCTACAACCACGAAACTATTGCAATGGGTTTTGCTATTACTGAAGAGGCTATGGAAGATAACTTGTATGACTCGTTATCTGCTCGTTACACCAAAGGTCTTGCTCGCGGTATGGCTTACACTAAGCAAGTTAAGTCGGTTAACCCTCTAAACAACGGTTTTACTAACTCTTTTCAGTCTGGTGATGGTGTAAACCTGTTCACTGCTGTTGGAGATGGTGTTACTGGTGGTGGTGGACACCCAACTGTAGGTGGCGGCTTTAACAGCAACCGTCCTGCGACTGCGGCTGACTTGAACGAAACATCTCTGGAGAATGCAATTATTAGTATTGCAGGCTACACTGATGAGCGCGGACTGCTTATTGCGGCTCGTCCTACTCGTTTGATCGTCCCACCTGCCTTGATGTTTACGGCAGATCGTCTTCTAGAGACTACTCAGCGTGTTTCAACTGCTGATAACGACATTAATGCTATCCGTAATATGGGTGCAATTCCAGAAGGTTATGCAGTCAATCACTATCTGACTGACAGCAACGCTTTCTTTATCCTTACGGACATTCCTAACGGAATGAAGCATTTTGAGCGTACTTCTCTTGAAACTAGTATGGATGGAGATTTCGATACTGGTAATGTTCGCTACAAAGCTCGTGAGCGTTACTCATTCGGCGTATCCGATCCACTTGGCATTTATGGTTCTCCGGGATCAAGCTAAGTCTGAAAGGGGGGTGTAAAAACCCCCTTTTTTTATTTTTAACACGTTATTATTAACTATCCCTGACTGCTTAACAGCAGACTAACCCAAGACAGGAGATTGACATGGGTACTACAACTTATACTGGAGCAGTTCGCTCCGAAAATGGTTTTTCAAGCATTTCTAAAAATAGCACTACTGGTGCAGTTACTACCAATTCTACTTACGGCACTAATGCTGTTGTTAGCGGAACTATTACTGGCAGAAAAGCAGTTAACTCTGACTGGAATACTTCTAGCGCATTAGACGCTACCTTAACAGCGGCTCAGTCAGGAACTTTGTTTTTGATTGACGGAACCGCAAACAATGTTATTAATCTGCCTGCTTTATCTACTGACAACGTAGGAGTTCACTATGAGTTCCAGTTGACTGTAGCTGTCGGCGGTAGCACTACAACTACTTTTGTACTTCCCGGTTCTGCTGTATCAGATTTCCAAGCAATGATTTCTTTAGTTGCAGGAACAGCGGCTAACGCAGTAAGTGATGTAGCGGGAGACACTTTGACGCTAGTAAACTCAACTGTTGCAAACGCTAGAGTTTCTATGGTTTGCGCTTCAGATGATGGAACAAACTCTAAATGGGTTACTACTGTTCTATCTACACCAATAGCAACGGTTGCTTAATACGCCGTTTAGTAAGGGGTGGCGTACACCCCTTTTTTTTAGGAGAATGTGATGGCTGATGCAGTTGCAACACAAACAATTTCAGATGGGGCAAAATATGCCACATTTAAGTTCACTAATGTCAGTGATGGCACAGGTGAATCGGCAGTAACTAAAATTGACGTTTCAGGATTAACCAAAGATCCGATGACAGGCCAATCTTGCACAAAAGTTGCTATAGACCATATTTGGTATAGCACTGTAGGAATGAGCGTTAAGGTGCTATTTGATGCTTCTACTGATGTATTAGCATGGCATATACTTGCTGACTATTCTGATGATTTAGATTTTTCTGGTTTTTCTGGCATACCCAATAACGCAGGTAGCGGAGTAACAGGAGACATTCAGTTTACCACTGTAGGCCATAGTAGTGGCGATACTTACAGTATTATCTTAAAAGTGCTAAAGTCTTATGGCTAGAAACTACAAGCTTGAATATAAAAACTTTCACTCAAAGCCTAAAGAAAAAAAACGGCGAGCGCAGAGAAATCAAGCTAGAAAACTGATGGAAAAAAGAGGTCTTGTTTCTAGGGGTGACGGAAAAGACGTTGACCACAAAGATAGAAACACAAGTAACAATAGCCCAAAAAACCTTAGAGTTGCTTCTGTTAAGTCTAATAGGTCTAGAAACTCAAGAAAATTAACATAAGGTATCTGCAATGGACGATAAAACAAGAAGTATTTTAAAAGCAATTAGCCCTGCATATGCAATCAGTCAGGGGTCAATTCCCGGACTTCTTGGTGCGGGTGTTGATTATTATGGCGCAAAAAAAGATAAAAAGAAAAAAGAAGCTCTAGAGAAGCTTGAGGCCGAAAAATTAGCACAAATTAAAAATACTTCTGGAGATGTGCCTGTAAAAAACCAAGTTGCAAAAACAACAATGTCTCGTGGCGGGCGAGTTAGAGGCTCAGGCATAGCTAAAAAAGGCGTTCGTGCTTGCAAGATGCGATAGCTAATTATAGGACTGATCATGGTAAAAAAAACAGCTAAACCAAAAACAAAAGTATTAACTAAAAGACAAAAAGACACTTTGCGAAAACATTCTGTGCATCATTCTGCAAAACACATGGCAGAAATGAAGCGCTCTATGAAGTCTGGAGTATCTTTTTCGGAATCTCACAAGAAGGCAATGAAAAAGGTAGGAAAGTAATGGCGGGCGGTAAGCCTGCAAAAGGCAAGGCAAAAGTTAAAGTAACCTCTTCAGGGAAAAAAGTTAGTTACGGTCAAGCAGGAAAAGCTAAGGGTGGCGGCCCAAGAGTTAGAGCAGGAACATCCAAAGGAGATAGCTACTGTGCAAGAAGCCTTGGAATTAAAAAAAGACTTTCCAAGAAAAAACAAAACGATCCCAATACTCCCAACAACTTAAGTCGTAAAAGATGGAAATGCTCTGGGGCTAAGTCAAGAAGGAAATAAACATGGCAACTAGCGGAACATATACTTTTAATTTGGATCTTGGAGATGCTATCGAAGAAGCATTTGAGAGAGCAGGGTTAGAGTTGCGTAGCGGTTATGATTATAGGACTGCTAGGAGAAGCATTAACCTTCTTATGCTTGAATGGCAAAATAGAGGCTTAAACCTTTGGACAGTACAGGAGGGAACTCAAGCTCTTACTAGCGGAGATGGATCGTATACCCTTAATGGAGATGTTCTTGATATTATTGAAGCGTTTGTAAGAACTGATTCTGGGGAAACAACCAGTCAGTTTGACCAGACTTTAACAAGAATATCGGTAAGTCAGTACGCTCATCTATCTAACAAGTTAACAGAAGGGAAGCCTCTTCAGTATTTTTTAGAAAAAGATCCTAGCGCGGTGACTATTAATTTATGGCCTGTTCCTGACAGCCAAGAAACTTACACTCTTGTTTACTACTTTATGCAAAGAGTCGAAGATACTGGATCACCTGCCTCTAACAACATGGATGTGCCTTTAAGGTTTCTGCCTTGCTTAGTTGCAGGACTTGCATATCACCTTAGCGTTAAGTACGTTGAGGCAAATCAAAAAGCTCCTTTGTTAAAATCAGAGTATGAAGAGCAATGGAATCTTGCCGCAGACGCAGACAGAGAGAAGGCCTCATTGTTTGTAACTCCGGGAGGATATAAGTTTTGACGGCATCAAAAGGCAAAAGAGCTTTTGGTTTTTGCGACAGAACTGGGTTTCGTTACAAGCTAACAGATCTTGTTCCTCAAATTGAAAACCAAAGATGGAATGGGCTTTTAGTTGGAAAAGATGTGGTTGATGTTGATCAGCCTCAGCTACAGCTTGGAAAAATTAGTATATCTGACGATCAATCTTTAAGAAACCCTCGACCAGACAGAGCTTTGGATGAAAGTCGGCGTTTATTTGCGTTTAACCCTGTTGGCGGAGGAGTTACCGAGTTAGGTAGCCATACAGTAGGACTAGACATAGAATGTAATGTAGGAGAAGTTAAGGTGGTAATAGGCTAATGGCATTCACGTACACTACGTTAAAAGAAACAATACAAGACTATCTGGAAACAACTGAAGCTACGTTTGTAGATAACTTGCCTAATATTATTACGCAAGCTGAAGAAAGAATAATAAAAGATGTACAACTTCCTGACTTTAGGAAGAATGTAACAGGTTCTTTAACAGCAGATAATCAATACCTGTCTGCGCCTACCGACTACTTAGGCGTTTATTCTTTAGCTGTTGATAACAGCGGGTATGAGTATCTTTTAAACAAAGACGTTAACTTTATCAGAGAAGCTTACCCGTCAAGCTCGGTAACTGGTGTTCCCAAGTATTATGCAGTTTTTAACGAAAGCACTATCATAGTTGCGCCAACGCCAAACGCATCGTTTACTGCTGAGTTGCATTACTTCTATAGGCCAGAGTCAATTACTGTGTCATCTACAGGTACAAGTTGGTTAGGCGATAATGCTGAAAATGCGTTATTATATGGTTGTTTAGTAGAGGCGTACACTTTCCTTAAAGGAGATGCTGATCTATTACAGCTTTACAAGGCTCAGTATGATGAGGCTGTTAATAGACTGAAAACTCTGGGTGAAGGTTACGGAACAACAGACAGCTACAGGTCTGGCGCAGTGCGTCAAGGCAGGAGTTAACAATTGATTGAAATAACATCGGCTGAAACGGGTTTTGTTAATGTTGTAACATCAAGTAACAAAGGCCTTAGTGCTGAACACTGGGCAGAAAGAGCCACAGATAGAATTGTTTCTGTTGGTGGTAATTGCCACCCTGCAATTAAAGATCAAGCAGAAGCTTTTAAAGATCAAGTAACTAAAGTTGTAATGTTCTACATGGAACAAGCAATAAAAAGCGATAGAACAACTTTAATTGCTTTGCTTGAAAAAAACCAACAGAAAGACGTAGCAGAAATTATTAGGAGACTGTAATGGCAATATCACAGGCAATGTGTACTTCATTTAAGAAAGAATTAATGGAAGGAACGCATAACTTTTTAGCATCAGGCGGCAATTCGTTTAAACTAGCTTTATACACTAGCTCGGCTAGCTTAGGTGCTACAACAACAGCTTACTCTAGTACAAATGAGGCAAGCGGCACAAACTACACCGCAGGCGGTGCGGCATTAACAAATGTTAACCCAACAACGTCAGGAACCACTGCGTTTACTGATTTTGCTGATTTGACTTTCAGCAATGCAACGGTTACTGCAAATGGATGCCTTATATATAACGATACAAACAGCGATAAAGCAGTTTGTGTGTTGGCTTTTGGTGGAGATAAAACATCAACAGCAGGAGACTTTACAATACAATTCCCAACAGCAGACGCATCTAACGCAATCATCAGAATAGCCTAGTAACTCATGGCTATTGTAAATGGTTTTGGTAGGGGTGGATGGGGAGAACTCGCATGGGGCGAGGGCTTGCCTGTTGCCGTTACTGGCGTTGCAGGAACCTCCGCTCTTGGTGGTGAAAGTGTAGTAGCAGAAGCTAATGTTGCTGTTGTTAACAATGTAGGTACAACATCTACAGGAACAGTAGCAGTTAATGCTTTTGCAGTAGTTGGCGTTTCTGCCGTTGCATCAACAATTGGTCTTGGTGATGAGACATTAATCACCAATAATAACCTATCGGTCTCTGGGTTAGCAGGAACGTCTGCTCTTGGCAGTGAAACATTAATTACCAATAACAATATTTCTGTTTCTGGGCTAGCAGGAACATCTGCACTTGGCGATGAAACTGTGCAGGCTGATGCTAATATATCCGCTTCTGGTATTGTTGGGACTTCTGCTCTTGGCAATGAAACTGTAGAAGCAAAAGCTAATGTTTCCGTTTCTGGTTTTGGTGCAACAATATCTCAAGGAAGTGTTGTTACTGAATCTAAGGCAATAATATACCCTGTAGGCGTTGAGGGAGAAGGATTAACAAAATCAGTTCAAGTTTGGAGTTTAATAAACACATCTCAAACTCCAGACTGGCAAGCAATTAGCAACAGTCAGAATCCAAACTGGCAAGCAATTACTAATATTCAGACCCCTAATTGGGAAGAGGTAGCTTAAATGGCAACATACGTTAATGATCTAAGACTAAAAGAAATTGCTACAGGTGATTCTGCGGGTACTTGGGGAACGGAAACTAATGTCAATTTAGAACTTATTGGCGAAGCTATGGGGCATGGCGCTGAAGCTATTGCCAATGCATCAACTCACACCATAACAATGGCAGATGGCGTTTCTGATGAGTTTAGAAGCACATTTTTGCGGTTAACGGGTGGCGGTCAGGCTTGTACTGTTACTTTAGCCCCTAATACGCTGTCTCACACTTGGGTAATGCGTAATGAAACATCTTACACGTTAACGCTAACGCAGGGTTCTGGAGCAAGTGTTAATATTTCTTCTGGCCAAACCAAAATTGTATCAACAAATGGCGGCGGATCAGGCGCAATTGTTTATGAAATGGATGATCTTCAACTTGCAGGTAACTTAGTTGTTGGTGGCACTCTAGGTGTCACAGGCGTATTAACAGGTACAAGCCTCGACATTTCAGGCGATATAGATATTGATGGCACAGCTAACCTTGACATTGTAGACGTAGACGGTGCTGTAAACTTTGCGGCAGATGTCACCTTTGCAGATGGCGCAGATATCATTACGGCTTCAGCAGGAACAAGCAACTTCCGCGCAGGTGTCAACGCAGGTAACAGCATTGCAAGCGGTGGTAATTATAATGTTGTCGTAGGCGATGAAGCGGGTACGGCGATTACTACTGGTGATAACAATGTTGCAGTTGGATATGCGTCTTTGGATGCACTAACAACAGGTTCTACTAACACTGGTCTTGGTTCTTTTAGTTTAAGTAGTAATACAACCGCAGGAAACAATGTTGGAGTTGGTTACTTTGCCTTAAAGGCAAACACAACTGGTGCTTATAATGTTGCAGTTGGCACTAACGCTTTAGACGCTAATACCACAGCAGATAACAATACAGCGGTTGGTTCGGCGGCGCTAGGAGCAAACACTACAGGTACATCTAACGTAGCCGTTGGAGCGAATGCATTAGACGCTAATGTATCATCTAGTTCTAATACAGCTATTGGTTATAATTCTTTAACAGCTAACACAGCGGCAAGTAATACTGCTGTAGGTAAAGATTCTTTAGAATCCAACACCAGTGGTGGTAGCAATGTTGCTGTAGGTGCTGACGCTTTAGCTAGTAACACTACAGCAGATAACAACACAGCAGTTGGTAAAAGTGCTTTAGTAGCAAACACCACAGGCGAAAGAAACACAGCCGTAGGTTCACAAGCCTCAGTGTCAACCACAACAGGCTCTGGTAATACAGCAACAGGCTATAAAGCATTAGAAAACAATACAACTGGCGCTAGTAATACTGCATTAGGGCAAGATACTTTACGAGCCAATACCACAGCCTCTAACAACACAGCGGTTGGTATGGACTCTTTAACCGCAAACACCACAGGTGGAAGTAATGTAGCCGTTGGTTATCAGGCTTTAGCTACAAATACAACGGCAGATAATAATGTTGCCGTTGGTAAAGATGCCTTGTTGTATAACACCACAGGTACAGCTAATACTGCCCTTGGTCAAAATGCTTTATCGGCAAATACAACCGCTAATGCTAACACTGGTATTGGTAGGCGATCTTTAGAGGCAAACACAACTGGTGCGTCTAATACCGCTGTGGGCACTTCTTCTATGGTGGCAAACACAACTGGTTCAAACAATGTTGGTATGGGTAAAAACGCATTAGATGCAAATACGACCGCCTCTGATAATACAGCTGTTGGTGCGGCGGCGTTAGGAGCAAATACAACCGCCTCTAACAATACAGCGGTTGGTTCGGCGGCGTTAGGAGCAAACACCACAGGTACTAATAATGCGGCACTTGGTCAAACTACGCTGACTACTAACACCACAGGGTCGCACAACTCTGGGTTTGGGCGTGATTCTTTAGGTCTTAATACTACTGGAAGTAACAACACAGCCGTAGGCGAAAGTGCTTTATATGCTAATACGACCGCAGATAACAATACGGCGGTGGGTAAAAGTGCTTTAGTATCAAACACTACAGGTACAAATAATGTTGCAGTCGGAGCGAACGCCGCCGATGCAAATACTACGGGTGGTGCAATTACTGCTGTAGGTATAAATGCTTTAGGAGCAAATACTACCGCAGATTTTAACTCTGCTTTTGGTAGAGAGGCTTTAGCAGGAAACACTACTGGTGCTAGCAACACAGCGGTTGGCTCAAGCGCCTTGGCAGGAAACACCACCGCATCTCGCAACACAGCAGTAGGTACAAGTGCTCTAACCGCAAACACTACAGGCGCTGAAAATGTTGGACTAGGTTATAACTCATTAAGACAATCCACCACTGGTAACAGAAATGTTTCAGTGGGCGATGTGTCAATGGACGCAAATACTACAGGTTCAGATAACGTAGCTGTTGGTCAAAGTGCTTTATCAGCAAACACAACAGCATCTAACAATACGGCATTGGGTAAAAGTGCTTTAGCCGCAAACACTACAGGCGCTGAAAATGTATCTGTGGGTTCATTAGCATTAACTGCAAATACAACTGGTGAAGGTAATGTTGCTGTTGGTCGTGAAAGTTTATTAGGAAATACAACTGGAACTGAAAACGTAGCAGTTGGTAAATTAGCAATGTCTGTAAATACTACGGGCTCTAAGAATGTAGCAGTCGGTCATGATGCGTTACGTTTAAACACTACAGCCTCTAGCAACACAGCCGTTGGGTATGATTCACTCAGAGCCAATACCACAGGTGGAGCAAACGTAGCCGTTGGTAAGGACGCATTAAAATCTAACACCACAGCTTCAAATAACACCGCAGTTGGTTATCAATCACAGGAGTCAAACACTACAGGTGGTAATAACTCTTCACTTGGATTACACGCTCTAAGACTCAACACTACAGCAAGTAATAACACTGGTTTAGGCTATAGTGCTTTAGGGGCCGCTACAACAGGTGGCGACAATACCGCAGTAGGTAGCAGGGCGCTTGATGCTAATACTTCAGGCACTAACAACGCGGCTTTGGGTACTGGTGCTTTAGGCTCTAACACCACAGCATCTAACAATGTCGCAGTAGGTTATGTAGCCTTAACCGCCAACACCACAGGTACAGATAACGTAGCGGTAGGTGCGGTTGCTCTTGCAGATAACACTACAGGAAGTAACAACACAGCTTTAGGTGATGTCACCTTAGCGGCTAATACCACAGGGTATTCTAATACGGCTGTCGGTGCTTCTTCTATGTTAGCTAACACTACTGGCTCTGAAAATACTGCTATCGGTACTAATGTTTTAGATGCCAACACTACAGCAAACGGTAATGTCGGTGTAGGTGCTAATTCTTTAGGCGCAAACACCACAGGTGACTTGAACGTAGCTATAGGTACTAATGCTCTAAAGTCAAACTCCGTAGGAGACAGGGCGGTAGCTATAGGCTACAACTGCTTACAAGCACAAGCCCCTACTTCAAACACAGATACCTATAACGTAGCCATAGGTTTAAACGCAGGTTTTTCAGTAACCACAGGCGTTCAAAATACCCTCATTGGTGGTCTTGCAGGTGATTCAATTACTACTGGTGATGCTAATGTTGCTTTAGGCTACGCCGCCCTAACATCGGCTACTACTGCGGATAACAATACCGCAATCGGTAGAGGTGCGTTGAATGAAACTACAACAGGCGCAGGTAACACAGGTGTTGGTAAAGGTGCGTTAGAGTCTAACACCACAGGCGCAAGCAATGTAGGCTTAGGTTTTCAGGCGCTGTACTCAAACACCACCGCCTCTAACAACACCGCAGTAGGTCACAACGCTCTCTTTAACAATACTACAGGTACAGGAAACGTAGCCCTTGGTAAGAGTGCAGGTGAAAATGTAACCACTGGTGATAATAACACCCTCATTGGTAAACTCGCAGGTGATGCAATAACAACAGGCTCTGCTAACGTAGCGCTTGGGGAAGATGCTCTCTCAGCAAATACCACAGCCTCAAACAATACCGCAGTGGGACAGGGCGCAGGTGAGGCGCTAACCACAGGCCACAGCAACACATTTGTGGGTACGTCCGCAGGTGATGGTACTGATGATGGTGTCGGCAATGTAGCTGTAGGTGAGTCCGCTTTATCTGCTAACTGTGGAAGCGACAATGTTGCAATAGGACAATATGCAGGAAGGGTAGTAACTGGTTCTAATAATACTCTTATGGGGCAGGTTGCAGGGTATGAACTACAAGCAGGTAGCAATAATTTATTTCTTGGTAAAGATTCAGGACGCACAGGAAGTCCCGGTGGTCAAATAGTCAACGGAAGCAATGAGATTGTACTAGGCGATGATAATATTGGCGAAGCCCACATCCAAGTAGATTGGACTGTAGCTTCAGATGCAAGAGACAAGACAGACTTTACAGCCCTAGACCTTGGTCTGGACTTTGTTAAAGCTCTAGCACCTGTTACCTATAAGTGGGACAAGCGTTCTAAGTATGGCGACAAGTACGCTGAAGACTATGACCTTAACGCACAGACTCCAGATGGAACCCACAAAGAAGATTCGTTGGATATAGGTTTCAAGGCTCAAGAAGTAGAAGCCCTAGAAATAGCGGCAGGATACAACAAAGACAACAACACTAACCTAGTCTCTAGCCACACAGATGACGGCAAGCAGATGGGTCTACAGTACAGCAAGTTTGTACCTATCCTAGTCAAAGCCATCCAAGAACAAAACGCCTTGATTGAGGCACTCACCGCAAGAATCACAACCCTAGAAGGATAAATAATCATGAGCGAAGATAGAACAGCAGAACAACTAGCATCCGATTACACAGCAATGGGACACAGCATTAGTCTTATTACAGACGTAATCGCAGGTGACTCTATGGCTGATGATGATGCCACAGACCGTCAAGACTGTGTAGATAGGAACGTAGCACATCTTGAGCTTATGAAAGCTAAGAGCGACTGGGGCAGTGAGAGCATGACTGCAACAACCTCTGCCATCACAGCAGGTAAAGGATATACCGCATCATGAATTATTTAATTGATGCGTATGTGCTTGCAACTTCACTGGTAACTATTGCCTCTGTCATTTGTAATTACACTGATACACCTAAAGACGACATATGGGTGGCAAAAGCTTATAAAGTCATGGAGCAGTTTGCTTTTTTAGGCAACAAAGCAAAACAATAATCAATGGATAGCGCCATCAGCCTTATTAATGAAGTGGGGTTTCCTATTGCGGCGGCCCTTGGTCTAGGGTTGTTTATTTGGAAATTAATCAATCGTATTATTGATGGATTAGAAACTAAGGTGGACACCCTAGATGATAAGCTTGTTGAGCAAATTAACCACCTAGAAGAAAGGCTAGGAGGTAAGCTAGATAACCAACTTGGAATATTGGTGTCTCTTATAGATAGAGTGCGCTCTGTAGATAATGAAATTATCCGCCAAGATACACTTCTTAAGACTATTCTAGGTGTTCCACAGCTTATGCATACAGACAGACTAGCTAAAGCAGACAGAAATGATCAGCGCAAAGATTAAAATACTTGCTGTTAACTTGTTATTAGTAACATTTTGTTATTCCGACCAGATTACGCACAAGTTTAAATCTCCCAGCTTTAGTGGCGCAAATACCTCTAGCCATTACTTAACAATTGAAAATCAAGAATTTAACCGTAAAGCTGATATAAAAGCTGAAATAAAAGCGTATCAAGAAGAACTAGAGCGAGAAGCTGAAAACACTACCCTAGCGCGATTTATTAGAAATCTTGAGTCTCGAATATATGCAGAGCTTAGCAGGCAGTTAGTAAACAACCTGTTTGGCGAAACAATGAGTACCAGTGGAATACTTGAGCTTGAAGGAAACATTATAGAGTATTTTGTTGATGGCGACTTTATAACCTTAATTATTACGGACGCAGATGGAAATACTACGGAAATTACTTTGCCTATCGGTTCTTTTTCTTTCTAGCTGTTCAGTTTTTGATCAATTTGAAGATACCCGAAAGCAACGATTTAGCAGTGAAAATGTAGTAAACATTGGAAGGCTACAATCTACTGCTCTTGCAAATGCCATTGCTCCAGAAGTAAAACCTATAGTAGCGGTATACCCTAATTCTTTTACAGACCAAACAGGTCAGAGAAAAAGCAATAGCCAATTTGCTTTGTTTTCGACTGCTATTACACAACAGCCTAGCTCTCTTCTTATACGAGCTTTAAAACATGCGGCAGGCGGAAAATTTTTTAGGGTGGTTGAAAGAGTAGGTCTTGATAACTTAACTAAAGAGCGTCAATTAATAAGATCCGCAAGAGAGCAGGCTACTAAGGATAAAAATTCTAAAAATGTGCCGCCCTTGCTGTTTGCGGGGGTAATTTTAGAAGGTGCTGTCATTAGCTACGAGTCTAATTTAGCAACAGGCGGAATTGGAGCTAGATACTTAGGTATAGGAAAAAGCGCACAGTATAGAGAGGACAGCATTACAATTACCTTAAGAATGGTATCAGTGGCAACTGGAGAAATTTTAATAGAAGTTTTAAGCCAAAAGACAGTGTTTAGCTACGGACAATCAGAAGATGTCTTTAGGTTTATCGAAATGGGAACAGAACTTGTTGAGGTAGAGTTAGGGAACTCTAAAAATGAATCTATAACCATAGCATTAATGAAAGCTATTGAAGGCGCTGTTTTAGAGTTAATTAACATTGGTTATGATCGGAGGTTTTGGAAGCATGAAGAAATTAATAATATTGATTGCGATGATGATTGCATCTCCGCTATTCGCGGCTGACAACGAAATATACATAGAGCAGTCTGGCGCTACAGCAAATATAGATATCGAGCAATTAGGTATATCTAACTTGATTGGAGGGCTGAACACTACCGCAGGAAATTTAACCCCACTTGACCTAGACGGCGCTAGCATGACGCTAGACATTAATATGATTGGAGCTACTAATAAATTTTTTGGTGATATTTGGGCTGACAGCTTTACTGGTAATTATAACTTTACCGGATCAACCAACACCTTCACTATCCAAGTAGACCCTACAAATACTTATGGCGCTGACTCTAGCAATCATTTGGTTAATGTTACTGGCACTGGAAATGCATTTACCTTAAACCAAGGTACGTCTGCTCTTGCGGCAACATTAGATTTAGATTGGATTATCCAAGGTAGTAACAACACCATCACATCCAACATTAACATTGATGGGGCTACTAATTATTTAGATATAGATGGTAGTGACAACACCTTAACGTATACAGGTACAGGCGTTACTGCATCCGCAGAAGGGTATTTCTATCTCGACCATACTGGTGGCTCAAGAACTTTTAATATCCAACAATTGAGTACCCAAGACAATGACTGGCTTAAAATTAATAGTGTTGGCTCTAATGGTACTGTGTGTATCATTCAAAACGATCAGGGTACAAGCACAGGCTGTTGAGATTGGTGGAGTATCTGAAGTATCAGGTAACGCACAGATAAGGAGAGAGGAGTCTCCGCTTGACGCAAACCTAAAGTTTTCTATTCAATCTAACGATGAAGCTGTTACAGCTAATGGTCGCATGGCTATTACTTTTTTAGATGACTCAACGGTTAAGCTGACTGAACACAGCCAATTGACTATAGATAAGTATATCTATGACCCTGACCCTGACAAATCTAAGATGGCATTGACGTTTGGGCTAGGCACTGCAAGATTCATAAGCGGCAAGTTAGGAAAAATAAATAAAAGAAATATATCTTTAAAAACGCCAACGGCTGACATAGCGATTCGCGGAACCGATTTTACGGCTACTGTAGATGAACTGGGCCGCAGTCTTATTATTTTATTGCCTGACCAGTACGGCGTATCTAGTGGCGAAATAGAAGTTATTACGGCGATGGGTAGTGTTTTGCTTAATAGGCCTTACGAAGCTACCACGGTATCGGTGTTTGAGTCTGCGCCTTCTAAGCCCGTAATTCTTGACTTAACGCTTGATTTTATAGATAACATGCTTATTGTCACACCTCCAAAAAAAGAATTAGTGCTTACCGAAGAACGGGCAGTTAAAACAGCTAACATACTAGATTTTAACGGCTTAGACATAGATTACTTAGAAGAAGATTTTTTAAAAGACGATAATTTAGAGTTTACAGAGTTAGATATTAACTACTTAGATGTAAATTATCTTGAAGACTTGCTTGATATTTTGGATGTACTTGCGGTTAAAGAGGAAGACGATAAGTTAGCAATGGTATCGGGCGTAACTTTGTCAGGAACTGAATTAGGCGCAGATGTAAAAACTCAGATAACAACTATTATTACAGGGCAAACATTGAGTTTAATGAGGAATGTAAGCGAGTCAGTCAAGCTAGACTTAGACATTAGCAACGGATACACGGTAATACTAATACAAGATGGAGTATCTAATACCGTCAAAATTAATGGCGGTGATTCTGTAATAAGGATTACTCAGGAAGGGTAATGAAAAAAACAATTATAGGGCTTGTAGTTTTGGTGTTATTTGCGGCTTTAGTATATCAGCCAACACTTATTGAGGTTATAAAGTTAAAAACTTTTGATTCTTTGGTTAAAACAGAAGAGCCAACAGGAAATATAGTCTTACTTAACCTAACGGAAAACGACATACGCAAACAAGGCGGATGGCCTTTTCCTAGAGACAAGCTAGCAAATATTCATGTTAACTTGTTAAATGCAGGAGCAACCTCTGTTTCTTGGGTAGCAGTTTTTAGTGAGCCAGATAGGTTTGGTGGTGATAAGGTTTTTGCAGAAGCATTGTCGTATTACCCCTCAGTGATTGCTATGTTTGAAACTAATGGCTACAAAGAAGTTCCTCTTACCGAAGGCACAGTAATACTAGGTGATGACATAGGCGGCATAGAAGCGCAAGGCGTTACACAAAACATAAAGCCTTTAAGGGATGTTGCTCTCCAAGGAATAGTATCAGCGCCAGTGGATGTGGATAATTTGGTTAGACGAATGCCCTTATTGATGCGAAGCCCTGAAGGTTGGATGGCTAGCTTTGGGACGCAATTGTTAAAAGCCGCTACAGAAACAAGCACTTACGTTATTAAAACTAACGAAAAAGGAATACAAGAAGTAAGAGTCAAGCAACTTAACCCAATACCAACAGACGATGACGGAAGAGTGTGGGTTAACTGGGTAGAGACAGATAGCACTTCCTTACAGGATATGGACGTAGAAGGCAAGATGGTTATCGTAGGCACGACAGCCAAGGGAATACTACCACAAGTTGCAACACCTGTAGGACTATTGTATCCGCATCAGATACAAGCATCTTTAGCAGAAACTATTATTCATGCGTCTAGCAAGCGTATGCCTATGATCCCAAGCGAAGCATTGTTTTATGAAGTGTTAATTTTTTGTTTTGGCGTTCTGTTGGTTTTTGCCTTTATAAACTACTTAGGTATTTACTTAGGGCTTTTTCTTTCTTTGTCGGCTATAGCGGCATTAGGAGGGCTAGGTTATTACTTAATACAAGCAGGATTGTTAATAGATGTAACTTGGACAGCAGTTTCGCAATTTGTAGTAGCCTCTGTTGCTTTTTACTTTAATTACAAAGAACAATACAAGCTAAAACAGCAGATTAAAAAACAATTTGAGCATTACTTAGATCCAAGGCAAGTTAAAAAATTGCAAGAAAACCCCGAATTACTTAAGTTAGGGGGTGAAAAGCGTTACTGTACGTTCCTATTTACTGATGTTCGTGGGTTCACGGCCCTTTCAGAGAGCGTAACGCCCGAAGAAGTGACGTATATAATGAATAAAGCCCTTACAGCCCAACAATCAGCGGTTGCTCAATGCCACGGCATGGTGGATAAGTATATTGGTGACGCAATGATGGCAATATTTGGAGCGCCTCTAGACTTAGAAAACCATGAGGATTGGGCTATAAAGTGCGCTCTTCAAATAGAAAAAAACATGAAAGAGTTAAATGTAGAGTTTTCTGCCAAAGGATTGCCTCCTATACAGATAGGGGTAGGCATTAATAGCGGTGAGGCTATTATAGGTAACATGGGATCAGATCAGCGTTTTGATTACACTGCTATTGGCGATTCAGTTAATGTTGCGGCACGATTAGAGTCAGGCACTAAAGACGCAGGAGTGGATGTTCTAATAGGTTATAGCACTGCACAAAACTCTAATAGTACGCTACAATCATTACCGTCTATTAAGGCAAAAGGTAAATCTAAAAAACTTAAAGTATACACAATAGCCAAGGAAACAAAATGATTACAATTAACGAAGTAACTTACGAAGAAGAAGATTTAACGCCAGAGGCAATAGCCAACGTAGCTCGCATTAACGAGTTAAGGGCAGAGCTTAACGCACATCAAATGCGATCTTCAGAACTTAATGTCCTTATATCAGCCTATGCAAACGCCATAAAAGATAGCGTAGAGGTAGTAGAAGAAGAGCAAGAGGCGAAAGAAGCGTAATGCCTACAGTCAAAGAAGCACTTATTAAGCTAGAATCTCATGAGGCAGAATGTTCTGTAAGATACTCAAATATTGAAAAACGCCTTGATGATGGAGCAAAAAGATTTAATAGGCTAGAAATGATGCTTTGGGGCGTATATCCCTTTATCTTAGCTTCTTTGGCGATAACAAAACTATTGTAGGAGCAAATATGTTGCAAGCACTGATAGGCCCTGTTACTGGACTTCTTGACAAGTTTATAGAAGACAAAGACCAAAAGAACGCCCTTGCACATGAAATTGCTACCATGTCAGACCGACATGCTCAAGAATTAGCCAAAGGGCAATTAGCTGTAAATGCTACAGAAGCGGCTCACAAGTCATTGTTTGTTGCGGGTTGGCGGCCTTTTGTTGGTTGGATTTGCGGAATTGGTCTTCTATATAACGTATTAATCTCACAAATTCTTGGAATATGGTTCGAAGTTCCTGAAGTTGACCCCTCTCTTCTTACTCCTATACTCATGGGAATGTTAGGTATGGGAGCTATGCGTTCATACGAAAAAACCAAAGGGGTACAAAGGGAAAAATGAGCGACTTTAAATATTTTAAGCTTGAAGACTTTGACTGCCAAGAAACTGGCGAAAACGAAATGAATGTTGATTTTATACATTCTTTAGATCAGCTTAGAGCGGCTTGTGGATTTCCGTTTATCATTACAAGCGGCTTTAGAAGTAAAGAACATAGCGTAGAGAAACGAAAGTCAAAAGCAGGAACTCATGCATACGGTATTGCCGCAGACATTAAAGTATCTGGCGGCGCACAGCGTTTAGCTATCGTTAAACATGCGTCAGCTATGGGAATGTCTGTAGGTGTAGCCAAAACTTTTGTTCATGTAGACGTTCGCAAAACAGAGCCGATGTGTTGGTGTTATTAAGTTAAGAATTATAAATGTATTTGTGTAGTTTTATTGGAGATTACTAATGAGCAAAGGCGGTGGTGGCGGAGCAATGCAAGGTGGCTACGGCCAACAACAAGGCGGGTTTGGCCAACAACAAGGCGGGTTTGGCCAACAACAAGGCGGCTTTGGCAGTCAGAGTGGAGGCATTGTAGCCGATAACTATCAAGGCTATGGTCAGCAAGGTGGTTACGGCCAACCTAGAGTTCCGGTAGGTCAAGGTGGAATGTATAGTCGCATGGGAGCGCAGTCTTCTATGGGCGGCAAAGGTGGTCGCTCTCCAAGTGGTTTTGGTCAGCAGGGCGGCTATAGAGGCGGATTTGGAGGAATGGGAGGCTATGGTCAACAACGCGGCTATAGAGGCGGATTTGGCGGCTTTGGAGGAATGCAAGCTCCCCCACCTCGTAGCG
>WLWF01001561.1_pt1 | contig 18369 bp, 26 predicted proteins | sample 6718331 | NCBI WGS metagenome assembly WLWF01 (sample SAMN12718692, study PRJNA515312) | sponge metagenome | isolation source: marine sponge | host: Mycale hentscheli | place: New Zealand: South Island, Marlborough, Capsize Point | collected 2003-05-01
TCCTGTTTCAACATCTATGTTGCCCATTAGTGCGGGTATATCCCTAGGAGGAAAACCTACTTCTATTAAAGCATCAATAGTTTCCTGCTCGTTGTTAGTAAACATTCCCATATTACCAACTAAACCCTGCTTTAATTTCTTCCATTCTTCTTTCTACAGGGTCTGCAATTGCCTCTATCCTGTCTAAACTTCCATAAACAAAACCTGCCCCTGTAAGACCCCACATTGTATCTTGTAAAGCATTTACATCTACCCTACTAAAACCGAATCTTTTTTCAAGGATGTTTCTTGTTGAGGTGTCTAATCTACCTTTGTTGTTTTTCCAAGCGTGTGCTAATCTAGTACGCATAAAATTACTATTCATAATTCCTTCTAACAACCCTATACCAACAGAACCACCCGCAAGTTTACTTCCTGTTATTTTTTCTCCCAATCTAGCCGCCATTAAATTATGCACTAAATGGCTTTGTGGGGGTGCTTTTTTATTACCACTAATTTTTATAGCTAAATCCTCAATATTTTTAATGTACTTTACATTATCCGGACTGTCAAAAAGTTTTTTTAATGTTTCTAAGCCGCCTTCGCTTTTTAAAATCTTTGACAGACCTTTTCCATCATTCTCTAATAAATTAGACGAAACAGCTCTTTTAACATTTTCTTTTAATTTTGCTTTCATTTCAGGGCTTTTAAAAAAATCTAATTCTTCCATAAATTTATTGTATTTTGCCCAAGATAGTTTTCCTTCTGTAATTTCAAGTATAAGGCTTCCGGCATCTGTTGAATTATTTCCAGCACTTATTATTTTTTTGCCTATATCACTATCCTTCATATCTAACCATCTTTGATAGTCTTTTTTTAATTCAAGATATTGTTTTCCTTGTTGAGGTCCTGCTCTGTTTGCAGCAGCTTGTTCAGCTTTTATTATTTCAGCTCTAAAATTAAACAAGTCATCCGCATCATTAATATCATATTGCTGCCCATTTTTAGCGGCTTTATGTGCATTAGTAAGAGCCTCTTTCATTTCTCTTAATGCAACTGCAGGAGACATTTGCCCTGATTCTACTTTTGCCATTATTCTGTCAAGCCTGTTTATTTTAGGAAGTCCCGGTATCCTAGGTGTTTTTTGTTCGACTAATTCTTCAACCCCATCTTTATTTATTTTATATCTTGGTTTAGGTTTAGGACCTTCTGTAGGTTTAGTAAGAGACATATAATCATCATATATTCTCCTAATTCCGGGTATGCTAATTTTTATAGGTGCATTATTAAAACCCTCATTAAACATAAGCTGAGTATCGTCTAACAGTTTTCCAATGTTTATAGATAAATCTTCAGAGCCTTTAACCATACCACCGCCCGGCATAGCTATAGATTCTGATAAATCTTCGGCAGCTTTACCTACAGCCGCTTTTTGACCTCCCCCTAGTTTTTGTGCAACTCTTGCTCCTGCCTGCATAAAACTAGAAGTTGTTCTTCCAACAGGACCTGTAACATATTTCCCTACAGGCTGTAAAGCAGAAGGAACTACACCGCCTATAGCCATAGATGTTGCTGTTTGTAAAGGATTTATTTCTTCTCTTAAACCTACTTCTTTTTCTAAACCTTGTCTTTCTAAATCTGATACGCCTGCTGCTGTAGAACTAACTGCAGCTATTGTTCCTTTAGGACCTAAAAATTTATTTAATGCTTTTAAACCTAAATTTTTGCCTGCTAATCTTGCAACAGTTCCTGCTCCTCCTGTAGTTGCTAAATCTAGAGCAACGCCCTTACCTACACCTAAAACTTGTTGAGTAGTGTCTCTAGAACCTTTTCCTATAGCAGAAGTATTTATGTAAGTATTAAGTCTAGTCCTCATCCTATCTTTAGCACCTTCATCAGCAAAAGGAATTTTAGCTAACTCAATTCCTCCAGCAACAATAGAGCCATCTAGTAAATTAAAATATTCAAAATCTTCTTCAATTAATTCTTGAATTTCTCCAGTAAACTCTTCATCATTTTCTAAAAAATATTCTTCTTTTAAAGATTTTACATAATTAGCTTTCCAAGGAAGCTCTTCAAAAGAAAAAGCAAGTTCATTGTTTAATAACTCAGATAGTTTACTAATTTTTTCTTGATTGTTTTCTTCTTTAGCCTCAGCTAATAAAATCATAGCTCTCTTACGTTGACTAGCACGTGTATCGTAATAAGCTGATTTATTTTCTTTTTCTGCCATATTAAGTACCTTGCTCAATTTCTCTTAAAAGTTGTTCTGTGCTATCTATCAATTCAGCATCTTCAATTTCTTGTTCTTCAGGGCTAGGTTTTAATGCTGCATTTATTTCACTCTCGGTTGGAAGTTTAATTAAATTTTCAGGTCTTGATGCCCATTCTAGTTCGTGAGTTGCCCACATAGCTTGTGTAGGAGTGCCTCCTTCGTCAGTAACTTTTGTTGTCCACCTAGTCATTTCAGCGGCTCGCTTTTGTCTCCATCTAGAATATTGTTGTGCTGTTTTTATAATTAATTCGTTACCAGCTTTAGTCTTTTTAAGATTCGCAGTAGCATTTTGAAAAGCATCAAATTCTCTGTCAGAAACAGCACCTTTAGTTTGTGCGATATAGCCTAACGCCATATTCATAGCATTAGAAGCAAATACTTCTCTTTTTCCTGCCGTGTTATCTATTCCAAAAAAGTCTGCAATTCTATTTACAGGTCCTGACACCCACTCTGAACCCGTACCTGTCCAAATATCAGGAAGAATATCTAACATTTGGCTGTATCTAGCATCTTCTTCTTTAGCTGTTCTTGCTGTTTCTAACACAAGTTTTAAATCATCTGCTTGATTAATAGCAGAAGCCTTAGTGTACTCGTTCATACGCTTGTAATCTTTAGCGTGAGCATATGCTTTTTTACGACATTCAGGGTCTTTTAAATCACAATTAAGAATAAAAGCAGAAGTTTTTAGTTGGTCTCCTAAAACACCGCCTTTTGTTGATGCTGTTTGATTAGCTTGTAAAATAGGCATTACTTGAGCTTGAAACTCTGCCGCAGCTTGAGGGTTAATTTCCATAATCTTACTAAAAGTAGACGAAACAGATTCAGCACTTGTTGTGTCAACATCTTTCATTATTTCCATTATTTGATTTTCTTCAGACACAAACCCCTTACTTTCCATATAAGGGTCTATAAGTCCTTTTCCTATACCTCTAGCCGCACCTCTATACATATCTGCAACAGAAGCAGCCGGTGCATTTAATCCTTGTCCGTCAAACATTCCCATTATATTATCTCCTATAAATACGGATTATCAAACCTAGGAGCGTAGCTATAATTTGCTTGTGCTTCTAAATTTTGTTGTGTAGTATCAGGTCTGTAACCGAACATCTGTTGACCTAAAGTATAAGGTAGTTGTGCTTGTGCTAAACCTGCGGCTTGCTGTGCGTTCATTAACTGAGTACCACCTAAGTTTGCCGCAGTACCCATTTGACTTCCAACATTAATTCCTATATTAGCTAAGTTTTGACCTACAGAACCTAAGTTTAAAGCTGATGTTTGAGCCGCGTTAGCTCTGTTAAGATAATTAGTAATGTCTGATTGTACTCCGCCTCTAGCTTGTTGTAGTAGAGCAGCATCTTCAACAGCTCTTGCGGCGTCTAATTCTGCTGTAGCTTGAGCACCAATAGTAGAACCAAGAAGACCTCTTCTATTTAACCTTCCTAATAAATCCTCAGTAACTTTAGACCTACTAGGCTCTAAAGCTGCTTGAGTTTCTCTCATTCTAGTCAGAGCCGCACTTTCAGGGTCACGCATATAAGGCTCTATCATAGCCCTCTGTCTATATATGTCTTGTAAATTAGCACCAAACAGTCCCATCATAGGCTGAGAAGGAGCTAAGACATATTGTTGCAATCTATCATCCCATACTGCAGAACCTGTCGGGTCTATTACTGTTTTAGGTTTAGAAGCCTCAGTAACACCTGTAGCATAAGTTTGAGCTGCTTCAGTCTGAGCATCTGATGCTTGATTTGCACCGTAGAGCTGAAGACCAGCACCTATAACCGCCGCCCAAGGATTAGCTCCTCCTAAAAAATCAAAAAAACCTGCCATTATCTTATCTCCTTAATTGTATTCATTATCTTCTCCTGCCGCCTCTAGAGCCTCTTCCACTTGACGAGCCACCTGTTCCTGATGTAAATATGTTTGGCGCTACATAACCAGTTTCATAGTTATCGTTCATACGTCTTTGAGCCGCAGCCGCTTGTCTTTCTCTTTCTGCCGCAGCTTCTTTTTCTGCTTCGATTCTTGCTCTTTCAGCAGCTTGCTGTGCCTCATACTCTTCAGCCGCTCTCTTACTCTCAGCCATCACAGCTTGTAATTCTCTTTCTTGTCTCATAGCATCAAATCTTCTCTGAGCATAAAAATCTTCTGCTGGTGTTGGCTTAGGAAATCCAAGCAAATTAGACTCTACTAGCTGTCTAGCGTTATTAGGTCCGTAACGAGTTTCAGGAACAAAATTATCTTTACCTATACCAAACATACTTACAGGTGTTACAGCCGGTATATCAGAAATTTCAAAAGAACCTCCTGTATCTTGTGCTACATAAGTTTGCTCTACTCCGCCTTGTTCAGGACCATACAGAACATTAAAAGGATTCATATTACCCGCCTTTAACATATCAGGTATAGGATTAAATCTATTATTCCATTCTGTAGGAGACAAAACTTCTACTCTATTAGTATCTGTTAATCCTGCGGCTTGTGCCTGTTCTAAGTCTGAAACAGTATATCTATTAAATATTTGACTATCATCTAAATAATTCTGCATAGACATAGGAGGTCTAGTCTCAGGACCATACTGAATTGTACTAGGACCAAAAGGTTGGGTTTGACCTGCCTGAAGCATAGGTGGAATTTGTGTAGTACCACTACCTCCACCAATAGCTGGTTCAGCATCTAATGCCCCGTTATCTTGAAAGCCTGAGAATAAACCTTTAAAACTATCTACCATTGCACTAGGGAATCCCATAAGGTCAGCCATTCTTTGCTCATCCCCTGCAATTCCTAATTCAGGACGACCCGGATATGAACCTTCTCCCGGTCCTTGACCCGCATAAGGTCCTGTACCGCTTCTCCATTGCATATGGTCTTTTCTATATGCTGCTTGTGAATCTCCCGCAGCTAAAGCTGACTCAGCGTCATCATACAAACCAAAATACTTTATAGTTTCATCATAAGTTAAGTCTTTACCGTTAGGTCCAGTACCTTGTGGTCTAGACGGTGTCTGTAATTGTGGCTGTGGCTGTACACTAGGTGTTGATGGCTGTGTAGGCATAAAAGGATTATTAACATTATAATTCATCCACCAAGGCATCTGCCCACCACCATATTGAGGACCGTACTGTACTTGACCGAACTGATAAGGATTATAGAAACCACCACCAGTAGCTTGATAAGGATTAAACATACCACCTTGTTGTTGTGACGGTCCTGTATATCCAGTAGGAGCTCCCCAAAGATTTAACATAGATGCTGTATTAGTAGGTCCTTCGCTTCCGGGTCTTGGCGTTATCTCTGTAGATAAATTATTACCTATTATATTATTACCTACGGAAGGAGAATTAAAACTATTACTTAAATCCCAGCTTGTACCAAAGAAACCAGCCATATTTTTTCCTTATGTTAAGTTTTGTGCTATATTACAATACATCTTTGTGCCGTCTGACACACATCTAACTAAATCTACTTTACCGTTACCTGATGTAATAGTAGGATTATTACCACCTACAAATGAAAAGTCACTACTAAATGTAACATCATAAGCTCCTGTATTCTTTACTAAAAATGTAGCCTCTACACCTGATGTCATATTAGACACATTAAGTGTATGGTTTCCTTGTACACTAACAACAAACACATTAGAGTTCAGTAAGTTAGCTGTTTGGTCTGATGCTAATGTTACCGTCTCAGAAGCCGTAGGATGCGCTTTAGTGAATGTTTGTGGTGTATCTATAGTAATTATAGCCTCACCGCCAACAGTCCCTGTAGTAGCCGTTAATGCGTTACAAGTAAAGTTCTCTGATGAACTACCGTTTGCATCTGCCTTAGAATTAAGTGCTGTTCTTACTGCCGTGAACTCAGTATCAAAGTCAGCACCTGATATTACTTTTCCGGGGTCTGTGTCAGCTAAGGCATCTTTCCCTGACCAGCCTACCGCTATTGTATAGTTACTCATAATGTTTTACCTTGTTTAAATAATAATGATATTGATTGTAGTGATGCTTTGTATCCTTTTGTTACTGCGTCCCACTCTATTCTTATGTATTTAGCGTTTCCGGATAGTGGGACTGAACGCTCTTTATATCCGTGTATAGGAGCGTACTTAGACGAAGAAGGGTGTAGCGTCGAGTTATGTGTATGTGTAGCTGTAGTAGCTCCATATAAAGACAACGCATTACCCCAGTACGAAGGTTCACCGCTTAGTGTAGGATTAAGTTTAAATGTAGGAGATATTTTAGGTGTAGTCTCAAAGTCTTTATATAGTCTTATTCCTACGTCTGTCCCCTGACCTCCGGCAATTACCATAATTAATTTTTTTAAGATAGACGCCTGTACTCCCTGTCCTAAATCTAACTCTGCTGTAGCAAATGCAGTAGTATAGCTATTATAGGTATATACACTAGAACCGCTATAGTCTACATCATAATAACCTTCATAAGTAGCAACCCTTCCTGACTGTTGTCCTACTAATAAACCATAAGTTTCTGTATAAGACATACTAGCGGGTTCTCTACTGTTTGTAAAGTGCCATTTAGTTATTCTAGGTGTTTCTTTAGATGTCTTATATGTAGTGTCAAAAACATATGTAACATTTCTATCTACAAAAGAAAGTAAATATAAACCCTCATTTAGCATAAATGCTGACTTAACATTTGTACTTCCGTTAATGTTAGCTATCAGCTCATCTTTAATTGTTATAGACTTTTCTGTTAGCGGTAGTTTGTCTAGCTGAGTAGTTCTAAATAAAGACCTAACACCAGTATCCGACAAGAAGTATAAATCATCTCCGATACTTTGTATAGAATCTCTAGAGACACAGCCTATCCCTCTAATTACTTCGTCTAATGCTATATTAGCTATTGTGTCAGGGTCGTTATATATAGCTATATTTTCTTTACCAAAGATAACTAATTTACCTGCAAAAGGGTGTATAGCTATAATACTGTCGTGACCCCATACAGATTTTAAATCTATAACACCACCGTCAGAAGCTCCCCATTTATGACCATCTAACAGTTTAGAATAAAACAATACATCGTCTTCTTCTGTTATTCCTCCAGCCCACATTCTTCCATAAAAACCCATCATACAACTAGGGTCAAATGTTGTTATTCCGTGTGGCGCTGTATATCCTGAAGTATCTTTTAATTTAGACCAAGTGCTACTAGCATATCTTAAAGGGTCTGAATCATACTGAGATACAAATAATTCATTATTAAAGTTAGAAAACTGCCAATCAGAAGAAGAAGCACCAGTAGCAAAAGCGTTAATCCACGCATTGTCTTTATCTGATAAATCTACCTCATACATATTAGTGCCTACACCGGCAAATACTTTATAATTAGTGCCATCATAATGCTCTACCAAAGAACCAATTTTAGCTCCTCCGTTTAGTGTCTTTTGTTTTAGACCTTTACGAAAAGCTACTTTACCGCCTTCAGTATAGACAATGTTATCTGCTTTAGTAAACCAGTTTGGTCCTAGAGCAGTAGCAGTTGTCTGAGTATCTATACCGTCAATACCAATAGTGTCTAAAGGTATAGCTTGTATCTGCTTAGATTCTAATGCCATATTATACTACTGTCCAATCTCTTTCGTATTCCATATTGCCTGCGTCTAGTTGTACCGCAAGGTTTAAAGAGTCTCTAGCTTCTGCCGCAACAGCACTAGAAATACTTCCTCCGTCTTCTCCTCTTTCGGCTATAGCTCTAGCCCAAGCTCCAAGAATTACAGGTTGTGAAGGAACTCTTAATACTTGTGATGCTGTCTTTAATTCTTTTTGAGCACCTACAATATTTACAGATATAGTCTGTATAGAGTCAGGGACAGGATAAAAATCAATGTTAAAGTCAGGTTCTCTTCCTACACCTGCTTGTGCTACACCATTAAAGGCATATTTAGTAGGTTTACCACTAGATGCCTGAGCTATTGGAAATACAGCCTCGTTAAGCCAATCATTTGGTACTTGCTCCAATACTTGTCCAGTATCTTGACATATAACGTCTAACACTTTAAAAGACACACCCGCACCTCTAGTAGCATCACCTAAAGTATATTGCATATTGCCTGATTGTGTTTTAATATTAAATGTCTCTCTTAGTGCATTCCAGTCGTGATAAGACTCTACATTCTTTTTAGAATCATTAACTAACTCTCCAATTAGTTTCTGATAGTCAGACACAGATACAGAATCGTATAAGTTACCTGACCAGTCAGAGTCTATAGTATCTTCTCTTAACCTTCTTAAAACACTATTAATAATTTCTCTGTACGTCATTTACTTCCCCTTGGCTAATTGAGCACCAAAATAAAATTCTATAATCATAGTTGCCCATCCAAATATTTCATCCATCTTGAGTACAGCACCTGCTTCTAGTTTGACATACTCAATAACATCAGGAGTTAGTTGAAAACCTAGTACGCTAAAACCTTCTATAACTGTAGGAACAATAGTAGGAACATCAAAGAATACAGGCGCTATTTGTGTAAATATTATAAGTGCCAATATGACAAATATAATGACTCGTCTGTTAAGTGCAGCCATAGGGCTCTCTTTGTCTGCTCTATCCCTTGCCATATTAATAGAGTCATTACGAGCTTGTAGATTTTGCAGCATTAACTTTTGATTTTCTGCTGCTGCTTGACTTTTAAGTGCAAACAACTTAGCAACAAATCCTAAAGCTATAGGTGCTACATTAGTTAAAAACGCTATCATACCATTACCTTTAATACATTAAACACACCTACTTCAGAAGCTATAAAGTAAGCAAAACCACCATACAAAAAATATCTAATCTGATTTAACATAGTAAATATTCTTTGTATTTTATCATTGGTATCGTCAATCTTACTAAACAATTTTGCTATCTGATTTGAGTGTTTGTCTAGTTGTAATTGAACTCTGTTATCATCCATAATTACTTCCTTTTTTTAGGAAAACCTTTTTTCATATTAGAAAAAGCCTTTTTACTAATTGTAGATTTTTTCTTACTTCTGCTTGTACCGGCTTTTTTGCGTGCATTTATATTTGCGTATAAACCTCTTTTAGCCATTACCACTTCACCTTGTTAGCCCAATAAGCAGCACTCATTGGTCCTTTAGCTATATTCTTAGCGTGTCTAGCTTTAAAAGACCGAGACCTCGCAGTATTAGTCCTATCACCAGTTTTACCTTGCTGACCGAACCTAATTGTTTTTACTTCACCACCTGATTTAGCTACTACAACGTGACTCTTTGTTTTATGGCTAGGTGTACGCTTAGGTTTATTAAACCCTGATACACCTGCTCTAGCCAATCTTGGGTCTTTCTTAGCGGGCATTACTTCTTCTTCCCTTTTTTCTTCATTGGTGGACGACCTCTTTTCTTACCGTATGTACCTTTTCCGTATGGCATATTATCTCCTTAGTTTGCTAGTGGGTTATCTAGTGATTGTTGTATTCTGTTTTCCATATCTACTTTAGTTTTCTCTACCTTTATCTCAAACCTATCTAGCTTTGTATCATAGCTAGTAAGTTTGGTATCTACCGATTGTAACTTGGTATCTACTTTAGATTCTAAAGACCATTGGCTATTACGCAGGTCTGTCATATCTTTCTTAAGTTCTATCTTTATAGCATCAGCGTGTTGTTCTATTCTTTCTACATCACTAGATGTCTTTTTCATCTGTGACTCTATAGCCCCAAGGTCCAAATTTGCGATTCCTTCGACTTTCTGATACATAAGAAAGCCACCATATAGAGTACCAATAATCGTCGAAATAAAGGCAAATGCTGCGACTATACTCGTACCACTTAAACGTAGACCAAACAGCTTGAGTTTTTTATCCTTAATGCCTTCGCCTTTACTTACTAATTCTTCTAGGTCAGCCATCAGTTTTCAAATCCACCGTCTTGTAATTGTCTTAAGTATTCTATCTCTTGTTTAAGTTTTTGTACTTCTAACCTTCTACGTTGTAATTCTAATTGATATAGTGTATTACAATTAATTCTTTCTTTAGGTCCATCAAGAGGAATTATTATTCTAGCATACAAACCTATGTCTTTAGTTTGTGGTCTATCTCCTTCTTTGCCTATAATTGGTGTGACTGCGTTGTTTATTATTCCAGTCATACCTAACTCAAAGTTAGTAGTACCGCCTATACTGTTCTTACAATCTAACTCACCGGCTCTAATACTATCTGTACCGCTACTGTATCCCGCACTTGGCAAGGAAAAAGTCATAGAGTTACTGTCTGCTATAACCTGTGTGCTAAGAAAAAAGGCGTAGCAACACACATACCTCAACCACTTCACTTAAACCTCGAACATATCTTTGATGCTATCATTGTCTTAGTTTTTTTACTTCCTCTTAGTTTAGACAAGGAGCATATGTATTCTGCTTTGTCTACATTCTTTGAACTAACATACACATCAAATTTAACGTGGCTTAAGTAATCTAACTTTAATATCTTATAATCAGTTACAAAAGGTATTGGCTTCCACTCTCTGTCAAATACGCCAATCTCATAATATTTAACATCCTCTCTCTTGTTGAACATAGCCATTGTAGTTTTGTGGACTCCTTCTATTTGAGTTACAGACCACTTTGGATATGTAGGTGTCATCTCGTGAGCTGCTACAGATGTACATAGCAATACCCACAGTATTACTGAGCGACACATTCAGCAACTACTACTGCTGTATAAGAACCACCCGGAAATGCTTTTTGCTGTCCACCGCCATAAGTAGCTTCTGACTGGACATCTACCCATAAAGTTCCAGCGTGTGCCATAGCGTATTGTCTTAGAGCGCCCGTAGTTGTACTGGCTGTTTGGTATCCATCAAAATCACTCCCTGATGACTGTGCTACTGCTACTGCACCTGTCCAAGCAACGGTGTCACTTAAGCTAGGGCTAGAGCTAAAAGAAGTAGGATAACTAACCTGTGCGTAATAAGCATTAGCAAGCGATACGTCAAACCTTACTATAGGTTTCTGACCACCACTAGCAGGTGTTGTTGTTAGAGTATATGCGTTAGGGTTTCCGTAGACTCCCGGAGTATCTGTGTTTACTGTACATCTAGATTCTACTGAACCTGTAATGTCTGCGTTGGCTTCTACCTTACTAGCGAACAAAGAGCAACCAGTAAGACCAAGAACTAAAGCTGTTAATAATAATTTATTCATTTGTATTGTTCCTCTATCATTTGATTCATTAAATTGTCTTGGGCTAAACTTTGTAGTGCTCTTCTGTTGTCAACCACCTCTCCTCCGTCCAATGAAATAGATTCCCTGTATACTCCTCCGGGAACTGTCGCTGCGTAGTAAGACTTTACATTAGTAGCGTTATTTATTGTCTGTAGTAGAGCAGATTGAGATACTGTGTTAGCTATCGTTAGAGCATTTTCAGATGCAGCCAAAGCCATTTCTAGTCTGCCTTCATCTTCCTCGTCTTCTTCTCTCTCTTCCCTCTCTTCTTTTTCTTCCTCATACAAGTCACTATCGGTTTCTTCAGTAGCATCTATAACTGCGTCATCATCAAGTGCATCATATATTTCTATCTTAGGTATAACTGGCATCGGCTCAACATAACCCGGACAACTCTCGTCATTCTGTGGGTCGAAACACTTGTCAAACCTATACATATAAACCACTTTTGCATCTTCTAGTGTACCTATGCCAGTAGTTTGTATCGAACCTTCACCGAACTGACTAACTGGTGTGTACGGTAGAGGTACAAGTTTTTGTATCTTCATACCTGTGCCATCAGTCCAGTCTTGCGTATCTTGAAAGATATACCCACCATCTACATCTTTATTCTGTACTGTGACTATATACTCATCTCCGGCTTCTTTTGTTACCTTATAATTATAGATAACACCACTTATGTCTAATCCGTCTTCTACACTAACTCCTAGTGTGTCTGACGTCATACCCCATATTAAGCCATCTACTGCTGCGTTACCTGTGTATCCAAAGGTATAGCTAGAAGAGTATGAAGGCTGCTGCAACAGTACCCATAATGCTAAGAGCCTTATCACGTTTTTCTTGTGCAGTAATTTCATCTTCCTCCGGTGGCATTGGTATTGTATCTGTGTGTACAGCCCAAGCATCCTTTGCTTTTTGTCCTATAAGTCCGTCAATAGGGCACGGAGTCCCAGCTGACATCATCGCTTCCCATACATCAGGGTCTTGACACATCACACTAACTGCTGCTACTTTCATACCAAAGTTATACAGCTTCTGTGCCTTCTTGAGTCTAAGGCAATTATCTTCTGTGTACGTTGTACCTACTGATAAACCTAAAATCTGTGTCTGTACTGAACCACTAGAACTAATCGTACATAAATCTGAAGTGTTACCGCTTCCAAACTGAGGTGCTATTGCACTAGGTGGCGGTGACTTAACTGTTGTAGTCTGCTCACCTTTAGTTGTAACAACACTTGTCGAATCTGTAACAATAGGGTCAGCAGCCATTACTGGCAATACAAACACTATCCAAAATGCTACAACTATAAACCCAGCTATTACATTGTTACGCAGTCTGTCAGACATTATGGTTTAGGATATTTATCCTTAGTTGTCTTAATCGTAGCCTTCCAAGCATCAATACCGTTGTGGTATATGTCATCTAGTTGGTCTGCCATTGATGGGTATTCTGCTCTACGAGGTGCTTGATAATCTTCAATTGCTTGAAGTCTAGTTACTTCAGCATTAATTTCTGCATTTGTTGGGTTGTCATATGTATCATCAACAAAAGTAACGACATCATTATTCTTTACACTAAACTTGCAATTAGTATCTAATGAAATTATTGCATCTGATTTTCTTATTACTGCCATACTATGCTCCTATTTCCATAACTGCTATTGATGACATACAATCATTTGTACCCATATTAGCATTTATTCGTGAATAACCACTTTGGGCTGCCATTTGAACTGAGTATGTAATTGCAGAAGCTGTAGATGGTTCATCTAAAAATACTCCTTGAGTATCATATCCAAATACGTTTGAATTTGTAATAGCATCGTGAGCTGAACTTCTTGTCATTACATATGGTACTGATGTTGCACCACCACTTATTGCTCTTTGTAATGCAAAACTATTCTGTTGATTTGAACTGTGTGTTCCAACTCCACCTAAACTTATCAAAACTAAAAATTTACTAGATGAAGCTGATGGTGTTAAAGTTACATTAAGATTTGGAATATTAGTAAGTGAAGTGTTGTTAGAATCATACTCACCAGTATCAGTAGCTTCTACAACTTGTAACACTTTTCCAGTAGTTATTCCAGTAAGACTAGCACCACTACCAGCAAAACTAGTTGCAGTCATAACACCACCGTCACTTATACTTCCTACTTCTGTGCCGTTACTTTTAAACTTAATATCACTACCACTACCGTCAGCGTTAAGTATGAGGTCTTCTGCATTTGTTCCTATTGTACTCATTAATTAGCCTCCACTTCTAGTAACATAATATTTCTATCATAAGCATAAGCAGTAGCACTATATTGTCCATAAGTTGCAACTCTGCCTTTAAAAGTAATAGCAGTACCAGCAGTATGTGATGTATATTCTGCTAAAACAGTCAAAACTCCTTGACTAGCGTTTGAGCCTCCCGTGCCTGTTCTCCCTGTAGAAGCTAATGCTGTATTGTCACTTAATGCTAATTGAAAAAAACTTCCTTGATATTGTCCTGTTCCTACATTTAAAGATGTTAATGAAGCAGTTAAAAACAAGCTACTTGTGCTGCTTTTTGGTGTGTATGTAATACTCATACCGCTCATATCTGCCCAAGTAACTTGATTTGTTGTGCTAAAAGCTGTTTCTGAGGTTTGTTTAATAAATTCAGAACCTAAAACTTTACCTGTTCCACCACTTATTTTAGAACCAGCAATAGCAGCACTAGCATTTATATCAGCATTAGCTATTGTGCCGTCTGCTATTTTACCTGCTGTAATTGCATTAGCAGCAAGCATATCTCCATCTACCACGCCATCTGGTAGTCCACCGACTGACAAGCCTGAGATCGTGCCTGCGTCTGAATCAAATACTATTGCCATTATGCCTCCTCAAGAGCTTTAACTTTTGCTGATAAATCTTTAATAACTTCAACTAAACAACTTATTACACCCGACATATTACGGTTGTTATCATCTGCTTTTACATACTCGTGTAATTGTGAATGGTCTAACTGTTTTGAATGGTCATCAGCTTTGTATTGTCCATCAGGTAATTTTTTATGAGAGTTAATTACATCATAAGCCAATTGAAGTGTTTCAGGATATGGTGTTCTATCAGTAAAAGATGCTGCTGAACAGTTACCATCAATCCAAACATTACCAGTGTTGTGAGCAATACTCATACGAGTAGAGCCATTTTCTGCTGTAAATTCAAATCCACTATTAATTTCAATCTTACCTTGAACCTCAAGACCAGCAGAAGTTGTTTCTAGTTTTTTAACATTATTATGGTAAAATTCATTTGAACCATCAGGAAAAAATCTTGCTAAGTATTCAGAAGTACCTTTTTGTAAACTAATGTTTGCCCCATCAGTTGTAATAATAAGGTCACCTGAACCTACATCTTGGATATAACTGTTGTTATTTTCGTGTCCAATTCGTAAATCATTACTAGCACCCCAACGAGAATAAACTGCATCAGCGTGAAGTGTATCTCCTGTCATCGTGCCACCAGCTAAAGGTAACTTGTTGGTTACATCACTATTAACAGCGAGTGTATCTGTACTTGCTGGCAGAGTAAATGTTTGATTAGTTGATCCTGAGTCAGGAGCCTTAATAATGCTCGAGCCAGAACTAGTTCCATTTAATTTAATTGTACTCATAATATTACCCACCTTGATCCAGCTGATAGTGTAATGTCTACCCCTGCATTCATTGTTATTGGACCAGTACAAGAAGCACTTTTACCGCTAGGTATAGTGTAGTCTGTTGTAATAGTCTGTGAATTTTCTACAAACACTTTGTCTGTTCCACCACCAGTAGCTCCTGAAGATACTGAAGCCCATGTCATTACACCTGAGCCATTTGTTTGTAAATACTCATTAGCATTACCGTCATTGTTAGGAAATGTTAATGTGTAACTAGCATTCGCTGAATGTGGTGGACTCTTTAATTTAATACCATGTGAGTTCTGTGAACAGTTTAATTGTATATAACCGTCTTGTGAACTACCATCACCTTTAGCTTCTAATGAAGGTACGCTTGATGTAGATACTAAATTTAGTTTAGCAACTGTTACTGCATCATTAGCAATAGTTAAAGCAGTTGCACCTGTTACATCACCTGTGTGCGTAGCGTTAGTTACCTTAGCTGTGTTAGCCGTAATAGCATTAGCTTGACTTGTGGTGATTCCTGTTTTAGCTGTGTTAGCCGTAATAGCATTTGCTTGACTTGTCGTAATTCCTGTTTTAGCTGTGTTAGCAGCAATTTCAGAATTAATTGAATTGGCTAATTTATCAACAGTAATAGCATCATCAGCTATACGAGCAATAGGCAATGTACCCGAAGTCAGAGCACTAGCGTTAGTACTTGATGGTACGTTATCTAAATTTGCGGACTTAACGTCACCATTTGCGTCTAATAAATCCGCAAGTTTTCTTGATCGACTCATATTATTCTCTCCTATTGAGCGTTATTGTTTTGTCAGACATTATGGTTTAGGATATTTGTCTTTGACTGCTTGTCGTTTAACTTGAAGTGCTGCTAAATCATCATCAAGTATTGCGTGAATACATTCTTCTAGTGTTGGATATTCCATTGCTCTATCGTGCTTATATGATACTGCTAATAATGCTGCTGCTGCACTAATTTCTTCTGCTGTTTTAGCTCGCACAACCCAAGTAAGAACAACTTTGTCTGCTTGAATATCCTCTGTCCAGCCATCATAAACGTGTGTTGATTTGTCATAAGAAGGGAATACTTCTTCAAAAGGAAAAATACCAAGCGTGGCTAAAAAATCCCAATCATCTTTACTGTTATGAAGTCCAGAAGTGCTTTTCCAATTTTTTGGTAAGCTACCTCTATAAACTACTTTATTATTTTCTACTATTGCTACACTTGCCATTTGTTACTCCTATGATGATAAGGCTATTGTTTGTCCATTAGTTGTTCTTCCAGCTACGTTGTAAGCTAACCAATGCGTAGCAGAGCCAACTTGTGTAAAAGTAGTTACACTATCATTTGTATTACCAATACCTAAATTTCCTTTTCTGTTCGAACCACAACCCCACAATGTTCCGTCAGTTTTAAGTGCCAATGTCCAATATCCTTCAGCACACAAAACAGATGCCCAAGTAGTTCCTGAACCTACTTGTACTGGTGCGTTTCTATGCGTAGTATCTCCGTGACCTAAGTTCCCATAAAAATTTCCACCCCAAGTCCACAAAGTGCCATCTGTTTTAATTGCTGCTGCGTGAACACCACCATTACTAACTTGATACCAATCAGTTCCTGAACCTATTTGTACTGGAGATTCGTATTTAATAGTTGTATGGTCGCCTACACCTTTACCTACCATTCCATAAGTATTTTCACCCCAACCCCATAATGTGCCATCAGATTTAATAATGTGGTGACTTGCTGAATGTCCCCAATCAGCTGAGTTATTAGTCCAATTAGTTAGAGAACCTATTTGCTGTGGAGAACTATATGAAGTTAAATTACCGTGTCCTAAGTATTGGTTTCCATCTCCCCAAGTCCATAATTTTCCTTCAAGTTCTGGACAATCTGAGCCAGCACCCGAAGCTCCCATCATTAATTGATTTATTACTGTCATATTAATATTCTCCTAAGTTGGTGTTTTGCTATCTAAACTAAATGTTTGACCGTGCCAAATTGTGCCACCATCAAGTGTTGCAAATACTAAGATGTCAACACCAGCAGTTGTTAATGTAGGTGCTGTGCCACCAGCCCAATCTACTGCTGCTGGAAAGTTAACTGTTTGACTACCACCGTTTGTTAGCACAAGTGTAAATACACATAACTCATCAGATGCTGTTGGATTTGAAAATGTAAAAGTTGTAGTGCTAGTATCTACAGTTCCACTTACCGAATTTCCAAGTGTTAAGTCTATGTCTTGTGTGCCACCACCTATTGAACCTATTGCGTTAGTAGTCAGACCTACATCTTTAAAATTAACTCCTGACATAGTTCCTGTTACTTGTGCTGCTGGTAAAGCAGTAAGACTAGCACCACTACCAGCAAAGCTAGTTGCAGTCATAACTCCTGTGCTACTGATACTCGCTTTCTCTACTCCGTTGGCTTGGAACTTTATATCCTTAGAAGAACCATCAGCGTTTAGTGTTAGATGTTCGTCACTTGATTTTATTGTTGACATATTATGCTCCTATTTCCATAAGTGTTAATGTTGACCTTCCGTTTAAAGAATTAATTCCTGAACCATTAACATTGTAAGGAATAAAATAAAGTGTGTAAGTTACTTCGGATGTTGTGTTTGGCGAAACTAAACCACTTAAAGGTACACGCATACCAACTTGCCCAACTGGTACACTAGTGTAATATGCTGAATAATTTGTAGTAGACCTAGTATGTAACTCTTCAGGAAAAGTAGTTGCTCCACCTGAAATTGCTTGTTCAATTTTTAATGCCATACCAGCATCACCAACAGTATTTTGCACATACATTTGACCATCAAACATAACAAATATTTTGCTTGAGGTAGATGATGGTGTAATTGCTAATGTAACATTAGTAGCGTGCCAACTAGCTGTTGGTGAACCTGTGCTAGAATCTGTGTACATAGAAACAACTTGTAGAAGTTTGCCACCACCAGCTTCTGCCCAAGAATTATCCCCTCTTAAAAATGTAGAAGAACTTGCTGTACCCGTAGCTGATAAATCTGAAATCGCTACAGAATCGTCTTGTACTTTATTGACTCCAGTTGAGCCACTAATCTCTGTTGGCATTTACTACTCCTTTAAGGTTTAGGGTTTGCGTCTTTTACAGCTTTAATTGCTTTGTGCCACTCACCTGTTGCGTCTAACTTACCAGCAGTCATATCGTGGTACAGTTGGTCTAACTGCTCCTTGATTTCTGCATAAGCTGTTGCCCTTGTTCTTTGGTATGCGTTACCATCATAGACACCTTGCAGTC
>WLWF01001565.1_pt1 | contig 18341 bp, 42 predicted proteins | sample 6718331 | NCBI WGS metagenome assembly WLWF01 (sample SAMN12718692, study PRJNA515312) | sponge metagenome | isolation source: marine sponge | host: Mycale hentscheli | place: New Zealand: South Island, Marlborough, Capsize Point | collected 2003-05-01
CTAATGCGTCATGTGCTAATCTACCAGAAATGATTCTTGAACCATTTGGTAAATTAAACATTTGAATCACATCACCAGATGCTAGAGAAGATGCTTCATATTCTGCATGAGCAACTCTTACTCTACCCGCTAGTTCAGTAGTATCTATTTTTTGAGAAGGAACATTCTGATCCCATTTAGTCTTTTGTATTGAATAAACTGTAGCCATTATATTTCTCCTATTATGCTTCTTGACATACTATACCAAGAACTTTTGCTTGTTCCATTCTAGTAGCTCCGATGCTCATACAGTAGTAAACTTGAGTAGCATACGATTTGTCTGCTCTCTCGTCTATTCTTGCATTTACATCTTTACCAATTCCTAGAGTGATACCATCTTGTGCAAAAGCAATACAAGTTCTATCGTTACCTGTTTTGCTAAGTCTATTTGATACAGTAAAGTTAAACCCAAGGAATGAATTTACTTCGCCATTAGCCAATGCTTTTACAGTATTGAAATCTGATGAAGTTACTTCAGTTGTTCCTAAAAGGTTATTGATTTGTTCTGGTCCTACAACAATGTGTCTAGGGATAGAAGGATCAACGCTTGCTAAATCAAAAGTCTGTTTTGCAGTTCTTAATTTTGCGATTGTTAAACCAGTACCACCAGCAGCGATTGCTGTTTGAGCAGCTTCACTTGTTGCACCTGTTTCACCAGTAAAGGCAGTTCCAGTTGCAGCAGCGATGATAACATCATCCATTGCTCTTCCCATTGCCATAGCAGCGGCTTGAGCGTAAGATGAAGTTGGGTCAATTAAAAGACGTACTTTGTCTTGTTGATCTATTAGATCAGCAAACTCATAGTCTGCAAGAGATACTCTTCTTCTTGAGTGAGGAGTGTCTATTTGCGGAGTGTCTGAGTGTCTGCTTACTTTAAGTTGAGCAGTTACTGAACCTACTTGGTCAAAAAAAGCATTTTTTCCAACCACAGATTCAACACGAACTTTGTCTCTTAATAACGATCCCATTTGTTGAGATAACATTTGTATGTTAGCAGAATACTGCTGTACAAATGCTGTAGTTATTTGTGATGACATAATTGTCTCTCCATTTTTATTGTTAGTATTAAGTTAAACAGAAAGGTTATCCACTTAAAGTAAGTAGGCAATTCTTGGATTTAAAGTCTTTTAGACTAGAAGTCTATTCCTTCTGGTCAGTAGGGTTCTTGCGAATTGTCCTACTAATAACCCCTTATATTAATTTTAAAAAAAATACAAGGGGTTAAAATTATTTAACTATTTAACATCTCTCTTAATGTATAAACTTGTTGTACTACTTTATCGTGATCTGGATGTTGTTTGTTCCAGTAAGGTCCATCAGTATTATTAGTAATAGTAGAAATTTCAGATTCAATATCTGCACTTTTACTAGCACTATCACTTTCTGGTGAAACTATTTTATCTTCAGACATCATAGATGCTATCTTAGCAAAACCTTTAATAAGTTCTGGATGATCTCCTACTCTTATTCCGCTTTTAAGTTCAAGGTCAAGTATATCTGAGTTAATGTTAGCTTTAGCTAATGCTCCAGCTTTTTTAACATTGTTCTCAAATTCTCTACCCCATTCTTGTCTTAACTCTTGTTCAGCTTGTACTTGAGCAGTTTCTGTATCAACTTTACTTTGTTGAGCAGTTCCTTCCATACTGTTTTTATAAAACTCTAAAACACCTTGAGCTTGTTTATTACTTAAACCTAGCTTGTGTGCATTTTCTGCAAATTGTTTTACAGCTCCATTATCTAATGGAACAATATCAGATTTAACATCAAGTGAATATTTATCAGCAGATTCTGGTCTACCTGTTTTATCATAAAATTCATTCCATTGATCTTCAGTTGAATTTTTATTTGGTAAAGCAACCTTGTCTTGTCCAATCATTTTAGTTGCATTGATATATGATTTTGCAAGTGCATCTATCTCTGTAAACTTTTCTATGTTGGGGTCTTGTCTAAACTCTTCAGAAATTGCTTCCTTCCAAGATGTAGCGACTTTAGGTTGTTCTGTTGTTGGTGATATAATCGTATCTGTTTTTGCAACATTAGCTATTGTTGCCGGTGTTTCTGTAGTTGTTGTCTGTTCTACAGGCGAAGCTGTTTGCTCCGTTATCTGTTCTGATGACATATTTATTTATCCTTTTCATTTTGTAGCATTGCTTTTATAAATAGAAGGATGCTACGTTGACCTTCCATATATGCACTTTCATGACTATCACCTTTTACATTGGTAGTCGTATGATGGTGGCATCTCTTTTCTAAATCAGACATAACTGATTTACCTTCGTCTGTATTAAATATGTAGTGATAGTTTTTTTTTAAACCTTCAACATATTTTTCAAAGTTTTTTTCTTTATCTTTTGCTTGACCCATTTTTATTCTTCAGCATTTACAATAGCCTGTGCTTCTTCCGGTAGAGCTTTAGCCATTGGTGCTGCGTCTCCTGCCATCTTAGCAACTTGTTGAGCTTGTTGCATCTGCATTTGCTCCTGTTGTTGTTGTGCTTGTTGGTTTCTCATTTCTTGTACTTCACCTTGAGACTTTAATAATTTTTGTGGCATACCAACAATGTCGGCAACGTGCTTAACTAAATTATCAAAATTTACGTAGTCAAATACAGGAGCTACATTAGCTAAACTTCCAAGTATTTCAACAGCTCTTATTATAGATTGAAGTTCTGTGGATTTCTGTGCCTTTGCTAAAGGAGAAACATATTCAATATCTATATTAACACCGGATAAAGATTCTGGTGGTGGAGCAAACTGGTTGTTTCTTAATAGAATATTAAATACTCTATCAATAAGGGGTTGTAATAATTCTGATTGTAACCTTCCTAATACTGGTCCTAATAATCTCATCTTCTCTTCGTTACGTTGAATAACTTCTGTTGCTGTCATTTGTGGACCATCTTGCATCATAAGTTGATTCACGTAAAACACATTTCTAATAGCATTTCTTCTTTGCTCTTCCATGTTTAAACCTAATGGATTATTTGCACCAATGTTTAAAGGTTCAATTTTATCTCTTGTACCTGATCTATAAAAATTTAATCCACCCGGAACAGTTCTAACAGGTAATAAGAAACCATCATCAGGAACTAATAAAGGTGGGTCTACTTGTTTCTGTGCAGCTTTAATGGTTGTCTTACACATTTCATTTAACATCTTAACATCAGGTAGTGCTGTCATTGCAGGTGATCTACCATAAACTTCTTGTGATGCTTTTAAATATCTAGGAACTACAAAAGGAAACTCTTTAAATCCAGATATTGATAATTCATTTCCGCCTTTGTATTCAAAGTATACAGATTCAAAAGGCATATTCTTTTTATCTTTTTTATTAGGGTTAAAATCATTTCTTGGGTATACCGCATGAATAATACTTATTTCTTCAAAAGGATTTTTCTTTGCCATTGCCGCAACATCTTGAGAAACATTGTCGCCAAATTTTTGTACCAATGCTCTAGCTGTCATATTAAATTTTCTAAAAATAGTATCTATTTTTCCTTTAGCATTTTCAGCTATATAAACTTCATCAATGTGTCTTGTAGAAAATTTAATTAAATCTTCATCATCTTCCTCGATAAACATTGCTGCTGTACCAAATGTAATTAAGTCATGGTACAATTCAAAAATTTCTTGTTGGAAGTTTGATCTATTAAATGCTTTGTACATAACATCAGTAGCTTCTTCTAACCAAAGTTTTGCTTCATCATCATCTAGTTGATTCATTTGTTTAAATCTTAAAGTAAACCAAGGTGTAGATGGATTCGTAAGCATACCATGTAGAGATGATGATAATAATTCTAATGCTTGTAATGGAGAAGAATCAAAAATTCTTTCCATTCTTTTATCACCTCTTGATCTTTTTTTAGTGATGTCTGCTTTTCTTGGTAACATATAATCAGCAACTTCTTGCCAATGTGTTTCCCAGTTTTCTCTTCTACCTGATAGTCTATCGAATCTTGATATTAATTTTGATGTTAGTTCTGTTTTCATTATGCTGCTCCCAATAAAGATTTTTTACCTAAAACTGATGCCATATTATTACCAACTCCTCTTGAGTTTGTTAGTATTGTCATTGATCTTCCTCTTGCTTTTGTTTTTCTTGAATCATAAGTTACATCTGTTGCATTGCTTTGAGAAACTTCTGCTGATGTAGGAGCAAGTTTAACTATTTTGCCACCAACATTAGTTGCAGATTTATTGTTATCTCTACCATTATTAACACTATAATTTGACATACGATCTGATCCTAAACCTATTTCTACATTTGCTTGTGCTTTTCTTGTTCTATTTTGACTTGCATTTCCAATAGCACTTAAGACCATACCTGTTACTCCGCCACCTTTAATAAAATTTCCTACCGCTGTAGCTGCTCTTGAAAGCATACTTGGTCTTGATGGTGTATAATAATCCATATAATTATTATCATCTCCGCCGCTACTGCCGCCACCACTAGGTCCGCTACTTCCTTTACCATCTTCTCCAGCACCATAATCATCTGATCCGTAATAACTTTTAATACCTGTTCCATTAATATCTTTACCTGCTCCACCTATTCTTTTTAAAAGTTTAGCTTCTTTAGAATTAATGTATGCTAGTTCTTCACCTTTAGGTGCATACCTGTTTAATAAATTTTTTGCTTTTTTTAATTCTGCTTTTGTTGGTTTCATCTATGCGTCACCTAATAAAGTTTTTTCTGCCTTTGCTGCTTCTTCAGCTTCTGGCATTAATGATCCAGTTAATATTGTAGATTTTCTACCACGTCTTTTTCTTTCTACTGCTGCTCTCTCTTGTGCTAGTCTTTCTTTTTCTTCAGCAGATATTTCTGGTTCTGGCATTGGTGGCGGTGGTTGAACCGGTGGTAATGGTGGCATTTTTGGTTTAAAGACTGAACCCATATTTAATTCCTATATAATTTGGTAACTGTTATCTGCTACCTCTTGTGGAGCAGTTTGTCCAGTTTTAATTTCTTCTAAGCCAACACTTAAGTATCTCATTGCATCACAAGCATGAGATGACCAATCGTGAACCGGCTTACTTCGGAACATACGATTTTTGTCAATATACTTCCGATGATAATGTCTTAACGCATCTATTAACTTTTTGCAATGGTCTGTGTCTATCCAACATTTAGGTAGTGTCATTGTCGTTGCGTGTATACCATCTTCTAATGGTAGTTTTGGAACAACTTTAAATCTTATTCCTAATTGATAGGCGACTTCTCTTCTGGTTTTACCATTACCAAAATCCGTAACTTCGATGTCGTGTGGTGCAAAATGTTCTTTGTAAACATATTCTTTTTGGTTTAACATCTGTATGTAGTGCGGTAGTCCCTGTCCACGTTCTTCATGGTAGTCTATAATATTAATGGCTCTTCCTAGTTGCTGATAGAATATAATACTACTATGATCTGCCACTCCTAAATCCCAAGCTGTAGAGACCGGTAGACTAGGATCATAAGGTACTCTAGTTAATTGTTTGTTATCTTCCATCTTAACAAGCACATCATTATAGATTGCACCTTCTATGTTAGCTATCCAATCACATTCAAACTCTTGCTGGTATTTCTTATCTCCCATAACTTCTTTTGCCTTGACCAACTCATCTTGGTCTACAATTTTTGTTTCACTTGCTTTAGCTTTGTAATTAAACCAATCATCCGCACCTTGTGCGTGTTGGTATAGTTCGTAAAAGTTATTGTTCATTCCTTGTGGTGTGCCTATAAAGACACAGTATCCTTTTCTGTCAGATAGTGCTGGTCTAATTATTTCTGGAAACAACTTGCTATGGACATTGGCATACTCATCTATTACACATCCATCTAGGTAGATACCCCGTAACCCGTCAGAGTTTTCTGCACCAAGCAAGGTTATTCTTGCACCATTGGGTAAATCTACCCTTAGTTCTGTTTCATTAAACTTGGTGTAAGGTATCTTGGCGGTAAACTGTTTCATATAATCCCAAGCAATAGATTTACTTTGTTTAAAGGTTGGCGATATATATGCGTATCTAGGATTCTTTTGTTTAGATAGTAGAGCAGATCGTATCAAGTGGTTAATCATACATACTGTTTTGCCGAACCTTCGATGACAAACCAATACAGACCATCTATGTTTAGAAATTTTGTTGTGCAAAAAGGCTTGGTGTTTTCTAGGTGTGTAGGGAATCTTAATATCCATATCTAGTGTATCATTTTGCTAGGCATACTATAGCCAGTAGTGTTGTAATCAAAGTTTAATAAGGTCATTGTGTAGTGTGCAAACGTCTCTGCCGTTTCTTCGTCATCAAAACCATATATCTTAATAGTAACACTCTGGTCTTTTTTGCTAACGAATACGACTGAAGTTAAATCATCTTGTATGTAATCCCACATTAACTACTAGATATAGTAAATAAAAAAAAAATTAAAGTATAAAGGCTTCTATATTTGGGTGTGGGTTACTTTAGAAGCTGTGTGTGTGTCTGTTTGAAAATCCGGAGTATATATATAAAAAAAAATGCGACCCTATGCTGGGGTATACCCCCCTCTTACAAAGTCAAATTCCTACAATTTACAGGCACAAAACTTCTGATAACGATTAATTATCAACCGTTACTAGTGCTAACAAATATTTATCATTATCCCAAAGTGGTTAATGCCATAAGCCGTACACATACGCATTTAAAACAAACGTTGTTGATGTAAATGGATACCAACTTTCACAACCACATAACCTACATTAGAACCATTCCAATCTAACTGTTGCAAATATATCACACTAAAATAAATTAATAGCTGCCTTAATTCTGCCTTAATTATAATATACCAATATGGCTAATGATAACTAATAAACCAAAGGTAAAAACAATGAATATGCAATATGTAAAATGTAAGGGTTTAAATATATGGAATGGCACACTTACAACTGAAAATAGATGGGTTGATGTGTCAGATGTATTTAAAGAATTATGGAGTGATTTAAGTAGCGATTGTCAAGATTATGTAATGTCTTTAGATAAATATAAAAATATGGATTTTGATACAATGCTTAAAAAATATGATGATGAAACTTATGATTGGATTAAAAAAACTGACGCTTGGAATTTAAAGGGTTTCGGATTAAATTATTCAGAATAAGTGCCTAAATTACGACACAATAATAAGCATAATAAAAACAAACAATGAATAAAAATATGGTTTCAAACTCAGATAAGAGCATAAAACAAAGTTTGAAAAAACTGAAATATACAAAGATGATTAGAAATAAATCTAACACGCCATATAATAATAATAAACACTAACAAAGGAAAAAACAATGCCTACACTTAATATAAACGACCCAAAGTATTTTGATCCATTCTTAAAGTCATTGGAAAATAATACTTTTAAAAACTACCATACTGAAAATTGTATGTTAATCACATATAGCTTTGGTACTCGTATTCAAAAAGAAGAGATGAAGGAAATATTTAAAGATCATAATAACGAACGATATGGTTATGGTATTAAAATGATGACTTCAATAGCTAGAAAATATCTTATTAAAGATGTTTTAAATAACATTAAAGATAAGAATTTACGTAAAAAAATAAAGGCTAGATTATAATGGAAATAATTATAATTGTATTAGTTAGTCTGTGGCTTGTAGGACATATAGGATAATGATTAAGCAAATAATAATTGTATCTATAATGATTACATTTATTTTATTTTTGGGATATTTAGGTATTGAATATCTAATATCCCAATTAATAAATGATGTATTCGCACAAATAGGGGGAAATAGATGAACACAGAATTTAATTTCTTATTAAAACAAAAGTGGGATTTAAGAATAAAATTAAAAAAAGCACAAAAACAATTATTGCACGAGCAAGAAAGATTGTTAGAAATATTAATAAAAAAAACAAAAAGGTTAAATAATGTTTGATGATATAAAAAAAGAAATAGACGACACATTGAACCACATGAACCCGTTTGAAAACGTATCCTCAGACGGATATACCGGCAATAATATTTTACCTAGTCATGTAAAAAAGTTTATTGCTGACAAGAAAGCAACACAAAAAGAACAAGAATTAGTAGATAACTATATTGATGAAATCAAACTTAAACAAGGGGAAAAATAAAATGACAATAAATAAAATAAAAAAATGGTTAAAAGACGAAATAAAACACAATGAAGAAATTGTTAATGCCAAAGACAATAACTTAGAAGAAATATGCTCAGATGGTACTGATGATATTAGTTATGGTCGTTCTGAATGTGCTGAATGTTTATTAGATCAAATCAAAAAATGGGAGTTAAAATAATGAGATACGAACAAAAAGCAGAACTACAAGATAGCAATAAAGCTAGAATGTATGAAGATTTAAAAAACAAAGAAGAATTAATTGATGAGATACTAGCAATATGTAATGCTAATAAAGACAATAAATATTGTTGTACCAATCAATTAAAAGATAGCATTGAAAACACTTTTAAAAGGTGGGGGTATTAATGAGTAGCGAGAAAATAAAAACATATACAATATATGGAGTACAAGGTCATCATTATAAAGCAGAAGTAAAAGCTAATTCAAAAGAACAAGCAATTAAATTAGCTAAAAATAAACATGAAGATTATGATTGGAAAAATACTGATTATATTGATGATTGGAATTATGAAATAGAAGAGGTATCAGATGAGTAGCGAGAAACAATTAATATTAATTATATTAGTATGGGTTGTAGTGTTTGGGTATCAATATTATAAAGATGAAAAGAAAAAAAATGACTATTATAAAAAATACAGACGATCACAAGGCTGGGAATAATACAGAAGTTCATAGAAAGTATTTGTATAAAATGCTTTTTATAACTCTTATGAAAGAGGGTGGAGTAATGGCTCAAACAATCATAAGAAACTATAATAATAAACAACAAAAGGGTAAACAATGTACTTTGATAAAACATTTGTAAAAGTAGTCGGTAGCAAGTGGAATGAAAAAAAGAAAAAACACGATAAAGATATAGTGGTGGGTACGCATACTTGTAATGATGGTATGAGTGATAAAAAATTTATGTCTTTACTTAATGAATTATCTGATGCTCACGATGCTAACGATATAACAATTACAGTAGAGTTAAAACAACATCAATATTAACTATTCCTGCGTAGCTATTCCTTTGGTGGTGTAGGTACTGTTTCGGCGGTGCTTACATCAATAAGTTCTGGCTCACTCTCCCATGAAATCTTTACAACACTATCAGATTTAACATCAATTTTTTGTTTCTCTTGAAATAGACTAGAAACTCTTGGTGCTAACCATTTAAGAAAATCTTTTTTCTCTCTTATAAAGAGGAGCTCATTGGGAGATAGGTCCATTTGTCCAGTATCAAATATTTGCAGCATTTTCTCAACTAAAGTTTTAATACCTACCTCTTGTGCCTTGTTAAATTCAGCTTTAAACTTTGGGTTTGTTTCTAAGTACTTGTAAAAAGTCCTCAAGCTGATTTTTAAGTCCTTTGCTACGTCTATGGCTAGACCGCCATCGTAAATAGTGCCTAGTATAGTACTTTGTTCTATATCCGAAAGTGTGAGATCGTTTTTCTTCACTTTGGATATACTGTTTGATTTCTTCATCTGTTTTATTTCTAAAGTTTTTTAAGTTTTTTAATCTAATAATCTTTTTGTCTATACTTAACGTATTATTCCTAAAAAGTCCTTTGTATTTTCTAGTCTTGCTATCTGTTGAAAAACAACCTTTGTGAAAGCGACATAGAAATCGTTTGCTTGTAGGTGTAAAATAACCTTTGGCTCTACATCTCTTTCCACTAGTCTTGGCTATCGCTTCGCAATAAATCTTTTGACTTAATCGTCCTGTCATAATCTCGTTTAGTCTTGCTTACCTTTTGTTGGTATCCAAAATGTGATTTCTTTTTTATATCACTCATTATATTTTTAGGTATATCCACCAGCACACCATTGCCTTTGGTATCTTGTTCAATGAGAGCCTGTTTACAATAATAAGGGTTATCCTTTTCTTCAACTGCTTTAATTAAGGTACTGCGGGGGAGAGTGGACAATTTATCTATAATAAGGTTTTTATCTCCACCTTTCCTGACTACCTCTCTAACAAGTTTATCTATGTTAGTTAAGTTAATGGTAGTTCTATTAATATCAGTCATCATGCGACATGACATGTCGTTTAATGAGACATTACTGTTCTTTGATGAGACATCATACTTCTTATTCACAATATAATCAGGGTTAATCGTATACAACAAAGTAGATTTAAGTCGTTTAGTTTTTAATATCCCAACTTCCTGTAATAATTCAGTACATCTATATATAGTAGATCGGTGTAAGCAAACCATACTAGATAGTGTAGCCTGACGGGGATAACATTGTCCATTTTGAGCATTTACAAACTTTAATAGTGATATGAGGATTAGCAATGAAGATGATCGGTATTCTTCCGGTATCCGTTTTATCCTCTCATCATCAAAGAGTTTAAATGGTATTCGAATGTGCGGTAAATATTTCTGCATAGCCTTAGGGTTTATGTTTACAAATTTTCTGATGTTCTGCTTGTAGATGAAACAAAGTACCTACCCACTCCTGCTCAGACATAGCCTTTAATGGGACAGAGATAGGGTATTTTTGAGCAACTCTGAACTCCAGAGTATCATCTGCCACATCTTTATAATAGACCAAATAAACGGGTATATTTAGACCTTTACCTATCTGCTCTACTATGTTGGTGTATTTCTTTTTATCAGAGCCGGTATCGTATAAATGTTCAATAATCGCTAGTGGTTTCCAGCAACCTTTGTTCTTACAGATTTCGACACTATCAATATCACACATAGCAATCCCATCCCAAAGCCTATGCCATTTAGAGTATAGGTCTTTGTCAAAGTATTTAGCAAATCTCATTCTGGATTATATAAACTATAAGTTAGTGTTAACTCATCATTAGGCATAATATCTTTTGTTGTTTTCAAGTACCATTTATTGTTTACCTGTGTTCTAACACAATTAGATTGTTTGGCATGATTAATAAAAGCACCTAAAGGCAATCTATATAGTATCTCATCAACTTCAATGTGTGATATACCTAACTCAGTATCTTTCTTAATCTCTCTTGTAGCGAACAAACCTAAACCATCAATAAAACTAGGTTTAATAGTACAAAAAATAGGTAGAGGATTATAAGCCATTATCTTCCTTTTGTCTTTTTAATTTATTCTGAACACTTACAGCAAGTTGTCGAGTTGAGTTAGTAGAAACAACATAAGATTTATTTTGCTCTCTAAAGGCTAAAAAATCATCATACTTTTTCTTAGCATAAGCAACTAACTTATTGGTTTCTAATTCTGTAAGTCGGGTATCTACACTATGTTGATGAACCTTAACTTGATTAGTAAGTTGATTTAATTTTAAATTAACCTCGTGATGTAATCTATTTAATTCTTTCAAATGTTCAGCAATCAGTTGTAATTCATAAGAATGATTAACAGGCTTGTCTACTGGTTTCTTTTTAATCTTATTGTATGCGTGTTGTTTAATATCTTTTTTAGTCGTTGTTATAGATATAACATCTGCTGTATTATACGCTTTAACATAAGTATTAGATGAACCAACAACACCATAACTGCTACCTAATAACATAACATCAGCACAGCTAGTCAAAGATATAAATAGTAATATTGATAAAAATAATCTCATTAGTCGCAATAGCTTTCTTGTAAAGTTGCTTTGTTAATATTATACTTATCTATAAGTTTCATAGCCAATTCAAACTTACCTTTTTCTCTACATTTTTTAAGTATAGATTTTAATTGAAATATTTTATCTGTTCTTGATTTAGTTTTAGTGTCCATTTGGAGCTCCTGTATTCCGATGATTTGCTTTAATGTGTCTATCTCTTTCTTTTGAGATTCAATGATAACTTCTAAATCAGAAGAAACATTTTTAGACATTCTCAATTTCTTTCTCAATGCTTTTATCTTACCCTCATAATCTATAAACATATCTGTATCTGTCATTTTAATACCTCTATTTTTTTTACTACTGAACGTGGAAATACTGTAATCGTGCCAATAGATAATTTATCATTGTCATAAGAATAAGATGTAAATATTTTTATCATCTTTTTATCTTTGCTATATAAGTAGCCGGTATCTTCGCACCAACTATAACATAGTTTATCAACATCAGATAAATCTTCAAACCATTCTGGGTTAGTAACAATATCTTGCCAAATAATTTTTACTCTTTTGTATTTAAATTTAGGTTTAGATGAAGTCATAAAAATCATTCGGTTGCACTTGCTTATCTGTGCCTAAATATATTTTTTTCATTTCTTCTTTTCTAGGTATGCGTTGACCCTCTTTATAACGCCATACATTTGTGCTTGGATTTATATTTACGATACCAAACTTTCTAGCTGTATCGCTACAACTTAGTTTATTTTTTTTCATCCATTCTGATAGTTTCATTGTTTCCTTTTTGTTGTGATTTGTATAACCAATAAGGTATTGTTATCCACAAGTCAATATTTATATAGACATAGTGGAAAACTATGTATACAAGCAAATAAAACAACTATGAAATCAAAAGAAATAGATAAAGCATTTTCAATATTTAATGATGGTGAAGGATTAGATCATTGGTCTTATTCATCTACCTCTACACCCTTTGCTAAAAATTTAATTAACTATACTTTCTCTCAAGATGTGAGAAGAACATTTGCATTTAGATACAAAGCTAATTTTGGAAATTTAGTCAACAATACTGTCCAAAGATTAATAGGAAATAAAATTTGGAAAGAAGAAAATAAAGCTATTACAGATTGGGATAAAGATTACAAAGTTTCGTTTGAAAAAGAACTAGAGTACATAAATAAAAAACCACCCGTAGATGACAAAGATGCTTATGGAAAAGAAAAGATGATAGACTTTGCTCACGATTGCATCGGAGTTACAAAAAAGGTTGTGCAAGATATTACCGGTAAGAAAGATTTAGAATGTGAACGCCACGTTAGAAAAAAAGAAATGACAATGATTAAAGATATTCTAGGTAAAATAGATTATGAAACAGATGATTGTATAATTGAATTAAAGACGAAGCCACCTAACATTAGAAAAATTAAAAACAAAGAAGAATGGTCTATGAGTAGTCAAGCATTACCCATTGAACCAACTATAGAAAATTTAACTCAAACTGCTTTTTATTATATGTGTGCAAAGAAGAAACCTTTTTTGATTTACACGAATGATAAAGAACATATTATCTTTGACGACAAACACGAGTTAATGCGTACCGATCATCTTGAGTTTCTTTACTTTAAAATGGTAGAGAAGATTTTATTGTGGGAAAGAATGATTATGTTCTGTAAGGGTAATCTGTCTGAACTTGCATTAATGTGTGAGCCACCAGACCTAAATCATTATTTTTATTATAAAGATTTAGCCACAGAACAGACACAATTAATTAGTAAACTTTGGGGAATTAATAATAACAACTAACAGAAAGGAACTATGTCTTGGCTAGTATATAAAACAAAAGTTGTTGCAACATACACTTTTATTTATGCACAAAAAGTTTGGGGTCTATTACCATTCTAATAATAAAAAATAACAAAAGGAAACAATGAAGAAAAACATATATCAAAAACTACACTCAGCTTGTTTACAAGCGGGTGCAGTAAAGAAAGCAGATAAGGTAAAAGGGATGCACTTCAATCCCTTATTACACGATGCTGTACAAGAAGTTGCTACACAAGCATTGTTAGATAATAACTTGTATGTAACTTGTAATTATCTAACGGAAGTTATGGATAAAGCAGATGCGATCATGGTGGTGTGTACAATGAAAGTACATGACATTGACGACCCAACTAGTTTTGTAATAGTTGATGGTTGTTCAGCGATGGGAGCAATGGATAAGTTTGGTACAGGTAATGCCATGTCTTATTCAAGAAAGTATGCTTTCTTAAATCTTTTAAATCTAAAGACAGGTATAAAAGATGAAAGTGGTTATACTGCTACACCATTTAATAAAATTTCTAAGGAGCAATCCAAAGAAACAAGTCCAGTTTATCTTGATGATAATGTGGATGCCGAAGAGATAAAGGAGTATATTCAGTTAGCTAAAAACTCTAAACAGTTTTACAGCATAGCTGATAGATATAAAAATCAACTTCAATATCTTATGAAAAACAATTCCAAAGCATACAAGCAAATCAAAAAGATTGCTGATGCCAAAGAATTGCAATTAAATAATAACGTGCAACAATAAAGTTGCAGATAACAAAAGGAAAAAATGGAAGAAGCAATATGGGTTAATGTAATACCCAATGATAAAAAGACAGAAGAGAAGCACCCTGATTGGGTAGCACCTAGAAATCCTAAATCTCCAGAAGGTAAAAACTGGACAATAGGAGTTAAAGTAGGTGGTTCTTGGTATAGTCAAGCAGGTTGGAACACTAAAGACGAAAGTGGTCAACCAACTGGCGGTATTACTATTAAACTTACACCTAATGCAGCAAGTGGTACAAGTGGTGGTGGCGGACAATCGTTCACACCACAAAAAACATTTGCTAAAAAACCAGCATTTGGTACAAATAATCAATCAAGGTTCTAAAAAACTTTGACATCTTTGTGGCGGGTTTTAGTCATTACCCTTGACTTTTTTATTAGTTGTTTTCCCCGCCACGAAGTCCCTCGTTATTATGAATAGAAATAAATTACAGAAACAAATTGGTGGTTCACACTACAAAGATAATTTTAAAATCCAACCTATAGAATACATACAAGCTAATCGTATGCAATTTGCGGAAGGATGTGTTATTAAATATGTGTCGAGACATTCGTTTAAAAATGGCAAAGAGGATATACTAAAAGCAATACAAAACCTAGAGTTTATCCTAGAAAGAGATTACAATGATTGACAAAAAGGAAAAATCTTATATAAGAACAAGGTATGGAGACGCAAACTTTAAATACGTAGAAAGTTTTGATTCCGTAGAGAAAGCTGCTGACCCTTCAAATGAAGGTAAGTTAGTAGAAGTAGTGGTCAACGAAATTAAATGGGATCACACAAAAGTGAAGGAGCATGATGGAAGACATCAAATTGCGACTACAGAAGCTGATGGACAAACAGCAAAAGAAAAGTGAGTTGTATGTTCAAACAGTACAGAAAGCTAATAAATTAAAAGCTGAAAGTTACAGTTTATATTTAGAAGTTTCGAAATGTAGAGAGCAGTTAATGACACACAGATAGTCATTAATTAAAGATTTATAAAAACAACAATAAGTTGTGCAAACAACAGAAGGGTACTTTACGCAAATGAAAACAATCACACAATTAAAACAAGCTATGAGAGCTCCTATGTACAGGGAACTAACAGAGAGAGAACTTATTATTTATAAGACAGGATTTAAAAATGGTTTCCGTATGTCATTGCAACAAAACAAAGCAAAGATAGAAGGAGAGTTATTTAAATTAAAATTAAAACAAGAAAAAATAGAAAGCACAAAAGATAAATTACCTACTGAAAGAAAAGCAATACCTCTCAATGTATTTAATGCAGTAGTTAATAAAATATGTGTAAGATATGAAATGCCAAGAGATGAGTTACTTGGTGTTAGAAGGTATGAGCATTTAGTTAGAGCAAGAACAATTATGATTAATTTAATGCTTGAAGTTTATGGTGTATCTTTATCTGAATTAGGAAGATTGCTAAACATAGATCACTCAACTGTTATTCATCATCGTAGATTAAAATATATGGGTCAAAGATTTTGGTCTAAAGACAAAACAATACACGAAGAATTTAAAGAGTTAAAAGAACAGTTAGAGTTGTAGGCTTTGCCACTCTTTATATTGTTTTAAATATTCATCGAAGCAACTATGTTCATTTGATCTATGTCGCTCACAAAAGTAATCTTTGTTAGCATTAATAATCCACCCACCTTCATCAGACATTAATTGTTTGTCGCACATTAAACAATTACCACAATGTATTTGAAGTTGTTTACGAGACTTGACCCAAGTTTTTTTTCTTACCATTTTTTACAAGACCAGTATCTAGCTGTGAGCTTACTGGTTGCAGAATCACATCGGTGTCTAGCTCTGAATGACTTTCTATTTTTAGGATTTGATTTTTTAATTGTCATATTAGCATCGCCATATCTAATAAGTTTTACTTGATCGCCTACCTTTGCCAGTACTGCAAACTTCTTAGTTTTAGTTCTAGCATTTTTAGGTTTATTGTAACCCGAAAATTTTTCTCCTCTATAATCTATAGCCATAATCGTTTATAATATTTTTTGTCGTATAAAACAACTTTCCATTTATCTTTCTTTTTAAATTGATTTCTTATCCCGTATTCTTTAGCTTCTTTTTCTGTCTCCCATATCTCATTGGTAAACAAACTCCAATCATCATTACGCAACCACAGTATACAATACACTATTCTAGTATTAGTGATTTGATAGATTTAGAACCATCAATATTTGTTTCAAGTGTTGCTTTAGATTTAATACATTTGTAATCTATGTTAGCTTTGACTTGTCTTGTGGCTTCACGTTTATGTTTAAGACATACAGACATAGACTCTTGTATTCTATGTTCCTTAATATCTGGTCCTATAAACATAAGAAGTGCTACAATTTCTGCTATCATTAATGTCCGTTTCCGTTCTTTCTAACTTTGTCTTTTAACTTCTCTACATCAGCTAATGTCTTTTCTAACTGTTGTTTTAGAAATTCTATATTGACTTTGTTAGTCATATTTTGTTCTTGGTTTTTAATTAACTTTTCTACATCTTCAAAGACAGCTTCTAATAACATAAACTGTTCTTGGTCTGTAGGTTTCTGCTCAGATTTTTTAAGCAAGTCTGCTTGAAATAATTCTCTTGATGTTTCTAAAGATGTAAGTCTAGCAGTAACTTGTGTGTACGCAACAACACCCATAACCACACCAATAATTATTCCTACCATATTCTTAATTGGCATACTCACTTCTGTTTTGTCTGATAATTTTAGTGCCATAATTTAATGTCCTTGACCTCTATATTTTTTCCAAGATTTTTTTTTATGTTTATTCATAGATGAACTTTTAGGTCGTCTACCGAGACTAGTACTTTTTGCTATTCTTTCGTGCGGAGTTTTGTCTGCGTTGAACTTTTTTGCCATTCTTTTTTCCTGTTTGTTGAGATAATAAACTTACTTTTCTACTGTATTGCTGTGATGAATTAGTCATTATACTTTTCATTTTTTAAACTTCTTTCCAGATAATAAATTAGTAACTGATATTCCGTAGTTACCACCTACCACTATAAATATTAAATAGAGATAGACTTCTGGTATATTCTTTAGCTGTGCAAAGTAAAACTCTACTTTTTGTAGCATAGCCATATCTCCCCAGAACGTAGCATAAGCAAGAATACCTAAAGGTGCTAGTATAAATGCACCTAGTATTAAATCTAAAAACAAAGAGCCATTTCTTTTTGCTCTTTCATTTCCTGTTTCCATCTCTGCTAAAGCTATTGCGTGTTTTCTTTCGCTCTTTTCTTTACGTCTTTGCATAAAAGTTCCAGCAGCTTTAGACCCTATGTTGAATAATAATCTATATGGTATCATCTGTTCCTTTTATTTTCTCTTCTAGTTCCTTTATCTTGGCTAATGCCTTTTCTAAATCTGTAGTCGAAAATTCTAGTTTTTGCAAACATCTTTTATTGGCAGCATCTTTAGATTTTCCAGCATCTTCCAGCTCACTAATCTGTTGTTTTAAGATTCTAACTTGATCTTTATACTCGGTTATGATTTCGCCTGTGTCCATATTATTTGTTATAATATATTTTGACTTTAAGTTTTTTTTGTTCTGGAGTGAGACCTCTGTTGATTAAACTTCCTGCTTTTCTTGTATATTTATCTTTTGGTATATAATCTGTTTTTCTATAGTTAGCTGATTTGACATCATACGCTTGATATTCACCGGTGTCTATATCTAAAACTACCATATCTATTGGACCTTTACCCATAGCAGGTACAAAGACAATCTTATTTGGGTCTTTAGCAAAGTTAGCTTGTGCAATTAGTTCGTTATACAAACCAACAGAAGCTGTCTGTCTGCGTCTAGCCATTCCATTTAAAAAAACCTAGAATGACCGCAAGTGAGCCGCCAATAACAACTAGGAAATTTATAACACCTTTACCTTTATTCATATCAGAGTGTAGGTTCTTAATATCTAAACGCATTTCATCTATAGCTTTGAATAAAGTTTTCATACGTTCCGCACACACCTTCTCATGATAGGAGATGCGAATACTAT
>WLWF01001572.1_pt1 | contig 18310 bp, 25 predicted proteins | sample 6718331 | NCBI WGS metagenome assembly WLWF01 (sample SAMN12718692, study PRJNA515312) | sponge metagenome | isolation source: marine sponge | host: Mycale hentscheli | place: New Zealand: South Island, Marlborough, Capsize Point | collected 2003-05-01
CTACCAACCGTCCCATTACATTACACAGCATCATGTTCGGAGCAATCAAGCACCTCATCCCTCAGCCCCATGCACACATGGATGGCGAGCAACGTTACAACCTTGGCCTCACATGGATTGATCGTGAAGGTTTAACTGACCATCACAACTTACAGATCAAGTACATTCGTAACAGTGAGAAGCTTGCTGTTACCAACGGTGAACCACAACCTGATGGCAGCTGGAAGTACATTGAATCCGGTGGCATGATTCATACCATGTCCGCTGAACGAGTCAATGCATTCTTCAAGAAGACACAAGAGAATGCAGTAATGATGTCCGCAATGATCGACAAGATCACTGAGGCATCTACTGCTGACACTGTTGACACAGAAGCAGCTACTGCTTAACATCTGCTAGGGGTTGTTGATCGACCCCCGACGATGAAGTGGACCACATCCCTGGTCTTGGAACAACCAGGGATTTTTCAATACTAATTATGACACCAACTGTTTCATTGGTATGGGCAACACAAATGGCAGAGCCTCTCATCGTAGAGATGGCTCGCGTCAGCGCCCCTGCTAATGCAAAGAACACAACTACCAGTCCACGTCTACTGTCTTATCTAATCAAACATAAGCACTGGAGTCCATTTGAGATGGCATCCATGTGCTTAGAAATCCACACGACACGTGGTATCTCACCACAGATACTGAGGCATAGAAGCTTTAGCTTCCAAGAATTCTCTCAACGGTATGCAAACACCAATGCAATTGGTAATGCAACTGTTCCTCATCTACGTTCACAAGACATCAAGAACAGACAGAACTCTAATGATGATCTAGTTGAAAAGATAGGCAAGTCCAAGCTTGCTGAGTACTACCGTCGAACCAGCTGTCTCTTTGAAGATGCTGAACATCTATATCAAGAGATGTTATCCGATGGTATTGCAAAGGAATCAGCAAGATTCTTATTGCCTTTAGCCTCACCAACAAAATTATTCATGAGCGGTACACTCCGATCATGGATGCATTACATAGATCTGCGTACTGCTAATGGTACGCAACAAGAACACAAAGAGATTGCTGATGCTTGCAAAGTAATCTTCACCAAACAATTCCCAATCATCTCACAATCAATGTGGCCCAATGAGAAGAGTTCCTCCTGTTGAGTTGACGTGTACTAAATGTGGTGTGTTATTTACACGCCCATTATGGCAACACAAAAACAATCTAAGACGCGGTCGTATTAAAACGTACTGCTCAACTACATGTGCATCTAAGGTACACCGTAAACCAGCTGTTGTTAAGACAGAAGCTGAAAGGATTACTGCTGCAAGGAGAGGCTTTACTGAAGCTTGTCCTGTATGCAACCAACACTTCCTTAAAGTAATTACTACTCGTATTACTAAACAGAACTACAGACGACGCAGTAAGCATTGTCAAAATTGTGACTACAGAATCGTAACGTTAGAAGTACCTGAAGATGTATTTGAACAAGGTGGTATTGCACCACAATCAAATACAACTGAACCTAAGCAACACATCAATTGTTTACAATGTGACCATAACAATAGGAAGCATGATCGTTGCGATTGGTTCCTACCTGAATACATGACTGATGAAGCCAATGACTGTAATCACTACGGAACAAGCACTTGATCTGATCTACCAAGGGCAGACTAATGTCGCAGTAATCGCCAAAGAAATAGACGTTCCATTTGAAGAAATGAAACGCCTGTTTAAAGACTACGTAGCACAACGTCTTTATGATCCCGCCGCGTGGGAACAAGAAGACCTTGAACTAAGTTGGCCCTGGTGCTAGCTAGATCCAGTGAAGGAAGATTCAGTGGCTCACGCGCCTAACCTGATCTGGCTATCTTCCGGTAGCGAGTAAAGCTTCATGAATAAGTGTACATGAAACGTAGACAGTATTGTCTACTTCTTTATCTTATTAAATAGCTGGACCTGCCGCCATTCTTTCTTGATCTTTCTTAAGTTCTTTCTCACGACGTAACTCTTTCTTATACTTGCTCAATAAATGAGTAAGCAAACCAGACTGAGATTCGTAAGTCAGACCACGATAAGTAAGGGTCATTGGAGTTCTCCGATAAAACAGGTGCCGTTCCACGCCTGTTGTTATGCGCCTCTTAAGAGGTGAACGTATCATTAATTATACCAGGCAGCGGTAGTAGAGCATCGCGTAAGTCCTGGGGCCATTTACTTACACCACACAAAATCAAATGACACTACTCAAGTTTTCCACAGGCAATGCCAAGCTTGGCAAACGCCTGATCTTCTCACTACCAGCTGGGTACACATGCCCTAATGCTGGTGTATGCAAGACATTCAGTGACCGAGTTACTGGCAAGATCCAAGATCTACCACAGACAAACAACACTGATGCTGCACCATACCGTTGCTTTGCTGCTAGTAGTGAGGCACGAAGCCCTCAATGTCGTGCCGCACGCTGGCACAACTGGGACATGTTGAAAGAAACCATGGTGCCTATTAACAACCCAGTAGAAAAGATTGAAGCGTTACAAATGTTAATCACACAATCGATTGACGCCAAAGATCCTAAGTCTAAGATTGAGCTGGTTCGTATCCATGAGTCAGGAGATTTCTGGTCAGAGCTTTATTTCCTTGCATGGCTACGTGTAGCTCGCAAGAATCCAACTCGTAAGTATTACGCTTACACCAAGCAGCTACAACTGTGGCTGAATAACCTCGACCAGATCCCAGAGAACTTCTACCTCACTGCATCACAAGGTGGCAACCTTGACCCACTACTCAAGAGTCATGCACACAAATTCGTTCGCATCTCTCATGTGGTCTACTCGCAGATGGAAGCAGATGGTCTGGGTCTATCAATTGATCACGACGACAGTCATTGTTTTGGTACTAAACCGTTTGCACTTCTAGTCCATGGCACACAGCCCAAAGGATCTGTTGCAGGTAAATCAATTCAAGATCGCAAACGCAACGGTGACTTTGTTGGTTACCACAAATAAGTAGACACTTATCTACTTGCTATCTATCTTTTCTTTGCTATTCTAATTTCAAATGTCCTCAACTCAATTGTCTTATCTGATCACCACCGACATTAACGGGGTGCCCCACGCTATTAAGCCTAACGTTGAAGAGAATAAGTTTGATTTGATTCCGATCGAACGTGCTTCTCAAATTTCTAAAGCTTTCTGTTCACCTAATAAGACAGGTGCTATGAGTATTCTCAAATGGATTAACACTAATGACAAAAAGCTTGCCAATAAAGGACTCGACGTTCAGCCTGAAGCCAAGTACTTCAAGTAAAAATTGGTACGTTTTTGATTTAGAAACTGACGGACTCTATGATGATGTTACTCAAATCTTCTGCATCGTTATCTACGATGTCGCACGAAAACAAACTCTTAGCTTTGGGCCTGACGATGTTGATCGTGCTCTTGAGCTTATCAGGAACGCTGATGCTCTTATAGGCCACAACATTATCTTCTATGACATCCCAGTCTTAGAAAAACTTTATCCAAACTTTTTTACAAAGAAACCACATGTCATCGACACACTCGTCGCGACCAGATTACTATGGCCGAAAGAAAAGTTATACGACCTCGATCTCAATCACTACGCAAACGTACCGCCTGGACTCAGGGGAACAGCTGGTCTTAAAGCCTGGGGCTATCGACTCAGTGATAACAAGATCGATTTCAAAGACTTTTCTCAGTACAGTGCCGAGATGCTTGTGTACTGCCAACAAGATGTCAACGTCACTACCAAGTTATACGAAGTCATCGAACGACAGAACATTAAGCAATCGGCTTATCGATTGGAGCATGACTTCGCTCAAGCCATTGAGCGACAAATTAGATCAGGCTTTCCTTTTGATATTGATGAATGTCTTAATCTTGTGGATGAACTTGAATCTAAGAAACAAGAACTAGAACTTAAATTAAAAGAAATCTTTCCTCCTATTCAACATGAGGAATGGTTCACACCTAAAGTAAACAACACTAAACGAGGCTATGTCAAAGGAGTTCCATTCAAAAAAGTACGCACTGAAGAATTCAACCCTGGTTCCAGACAACAACTCATTGATCGTTTCACTGCCAAGTATGGATGGAAACCTGAACACAAAACTGAAAAAGGAAATCCAATCCTTAATGATGATGTGCTTGAGGCCCTGCCATATCCTGAGGCTAAACCTCTTGCTGAGTACATGTTACTTAAGAAACGGCTCGGTCAAATCAAAGATGGTAAGAACGGCTGGCTCAAGTTGGTTTCCAAAGATGGATACATGCATGGTGATGTGGTCACCAATGGATGCATCACCGGAAGATGTAGCCACCGAAATCCCAACACGGCACAAATTCCTGCTGTTTATTCTCCTTACGGAAAGGAATGCCGTTCTCTATTCCATGCTCCTGATGATTGGGTTCTCATCGGTGCTGATGCTAAAGCTTTGGAGCTTAGGTGTCTAGCGGGATACTTAGCTTTATGGGATGATGGACAATATGGTGATGTAGTTATCGATGAAACTCAAGACATCCATACGTACAATCAACGCATGTTCGGAGTTGCCACACGGGACATTAGTAAACGTCTTTTATATGGGATTCTCTATGGCTGCGGACATGCTAAAGCGGGTAGTATTATCGATGCTACAGAAAAAGATAACGAGCGACTTAAAGCTCTCGGAAAAACTGCTATCGAATCCTTCTATGCTGGAGTACCAGCTCTTCAAGAACTCAAAGACTCACTAACTAAAAGCCTGCTGGATCGAGGGCATTTGTTGGCCCTCGACCGCAGGCCATTGTATTGCCGTAGTGAATACCAAGCACTGAACTCATTGTTGCAATCAGCAGGTGCAGTGTTAATGAAACAGGTAGTCATTGGCGTACAAAAGAATATGGAATTAGATGGCTATGTTTATGGTGAAGATTGGCATCAACACGCCATGATCCATGACGAGATCCAACTATCCTGTAGGCCAGGCCTTGAAGACGGAATCATTAGTACAGTCCTGCGTTCTTTCATAGAAGCTGGAGACTTCTTTGGCTTCCGCTGCAAGATTGAAGGCGATGCAAAGACTGGTTATTGCTGGGCTGATACTCATTAATTAAACTGGGCATCCATTGGGTGTAAGTCCCAGCTACTCTGAACAAAACTCTCAGGCTATGAACAAAGTCTATCTTTCTGTCCAAGCATCAAATGATCCTAAAGAGATCTATGTTGACCAGACGCGTACGAATGTAATCATTGACTGCTTAGTACCTCCAGCGTCAGGTAAAGCACCTACTCCTGTCACAGTACATGTCTATGGCAAGGATGATAAAGCAAGAGTGCTTTCTACTGTAAAGCAGAACAGCACTTTGTTTATTGCAGGTGGCACACTACGCCATGATCTTAAAACTAGAGAGCACACCATTCATGGTGGATCAATCTATGCAGTAAGCCACGAAACATTTGGCATTGTCAATGAGATTATTCTTGGCGGTCGTTGTATTCGTGAAGTAGATCAATCAGATGCCAGGTCATTCCGTTGTACTGATTCTGGTTATATGATTACCAATCAAACATTGTCTGTTAATACAGGCAAACAACAAGCTGATTTGTTTAATCTTTATGCAATTAACAAAGCAGATGATCGGTACAACCAAGCACAACTGTTATGTGATTTCACCCATAAAGGTACTGGCCTCACAATCTGTGGGCGTTTAGTTACCGATGCATGGACTGACAAAGCAAGTGGTGAACAAAAGAGCAGCACTAAGATTCAAGTCAACAAGATGACACTTGCTCCTAAGTCTGGTGTATCTGGTGAGGTGAAACCCAGCACCACTATGAATGCAGGGTCTATGCCCACCTCTTTGTGGGGTGGCCAGACCATGCAGAATGAATCACCACATCAAGATGCAATAGCTCCTGCACCTTCTGCACCTACACCACCAGCTCCTGTGCCAGCTTTAGATCCATGGGTCAAGGCTAATGAAAGCATGGCTGAACTCGTAGAAGCCAATGCAGCACAAGCTTTACCAGATCTTCCAGCGTCTACTGATGACGACGCACCCTTCTGATCTATACTGATCATTCGCCTGGGCATCGCTAGTTATGCGAGTAAGGCCCAGGCAATCACCCTGAACAAACTCACTATCTCAATGCCTACGAAATCTTCATCAGCTCTTGCGACACGATCGCTTGAGTCATTCGCTGTCTTTAATGACAAGCGTTTTGTGGCTGGTTATCAGCCGCTTGTAACTATTCAACCCCTTAACAAATCAAAGAAACGTGGTTGGTTTATTCGCAATAGCGATCTGGACAACTGTGGTTGGATTGCGGAAGTCACAGACTTTGACAAGGGATCAGTCAGCTTTGACTACGAACAAACCTTTGGTATGCCCCCCAATACCTCCAAGGAATTGGGTATTAACTTCCATCGACCACGGGTTCAAGTCCTCCTCCGCTCTCCTTTAATGGTGGAAGAGACATCAGGTATGCGTCAAATCCTTGGTTCATTTGAGAACGATCGTGTCAAAGAACTGTGGGATGCCGACAAAATTGCAGCTGACCTTGCGCAAAGCAAAGGTGAGATGTACAAGCGTAAGTTCTCCGTACGCACTAAGTACCTGATCTACATCTTGACCCAAGAGAACAAGCGAGCCCACAAGCTTCCTGTTGTTCTTACTCTTAAAGGATTGAATGGTACTGATGTATCAAGCAGTCTCAAAGAGTTTGAGTCAGATATGTCTAAGTGTTTCTCCAAAGCTATTGGCTCTGAAGTTCCACTGATGATGAACGAACAGTTCTATTGCACTACCATCTGGACCCCCAGCTTGGTCAGTGACATGCGCGGTCAAAACAACGTAGAGATCTGCTGCGTTGATGAGTATGAGAAGCCTATCTTCAATACTCAAGAAGCTGCTGCTTTCTCCCTTGATCAGTTCTCTATCCCCGATGAAGATCGTGAATCAACCTGGAAGTTCCAAGAGATGTACAACGACTACATCAACCAGCACTCGAAGCAAGACGCTAGTCGGCTCAATGGTGCGTATGGGATCGCGGAAGGTGTCAATATTCTTCCGGAGTCCAGAGGGGGGAACCCTAACGAAACCGTTGAAGTCAAAGTCCTCAGCCAACGAGACAAACTAGGAGCTGACAGTATGTTGTGATGACATATGGTCTAGTGCATCACGTACTAGACCTTTGATCACACACTGCCTAGTTGCTGCTATGCTGACGAGGAGCTTCGCGATCGTGCGGAGTTCCTCTTTTGATTCTGTATTCTCTATTTCACGATGCATTCTTAACTTCCAAAACTCCTCTTCTGGAGATTGTTCAAAGTTCAACATCACACCACATCATTTCATTTCATCTTATCAATGGAAACACAACTAAGTCCACTAAATGAAGCTCAATCACTTATCTATTCCCGTGCAAACATCCGTAGAGCGTTTGCTGAATTTGATGATACCGACATCAGTGGCCTATTCCGTAAGGGTTCTGATCTTGTTGTGTGTCGTACTGACGGCACCAGCCAGGAGTACGCCATACGACCAATCATCGATGCCTTCAAGACCTTTACCTCCCGACTGCCGCACTTCTTCTCTTACCTCGGACCAAATTTCCGTGGACCCAGTATCTGGAGAAACAATTGCTACATCCTGTTTAAAGGCTGGCATTACCAGTCTCAAGGTAGTGCCTCACTCGTCTCAGCAGTAGCTCAACGTCGTTGGGCCAATAAGTTCTCGATGATTCATGACGAGACAAAACTCAAAAGCACCTTGAGTGCATTCGATCTCGGCTATCTGATTTCACCAGATGGTAAGACCGAGATTAATCCTAAGGACATCTTAGGCTCAGGTCTTGATGAAACACCTGAGACTCCTGAAGAACCCAAGCCTTATTGCAACTGTGGTTCTTTCCAACGTCAAGTTCAATTGCTTCCACAACTACAGGAAGAAATCCCTGGGTATCAACCCACATGCAAACACATGACTTGGTTCGCCAAGTATCGTTCACATCTATCACAACGCTCTGAACTAATCGAATCCTGCCGTGGCAACATGGCAGACAATGCTACAGCTTGGTACTATGCACCACCAGAGATTGGTCAAACCCATGGCCGTCTCAGTATTATCTTCACTAAACACGGTCAGAATGCTCCGCTGAAATACTGGCGGGTATACAAATCACAAGAACGTTTCGATGAAACACATGCATGGGATTTATTCGATGCCATGATTGAACAAGGCTTTGTTCCTTTCCCACATACCGCATTACTTTCAGTTTCTAACGCATTCAAATCATGTTCTCAGCCTTCTTCTCAGCAGTCACCAACATCCTGACCGAAGTATTCCAAAGCGCTATTGCCTTCGGTATGGCAATGGCAATCAACTACATTACTTCACAATTCTGATGACACAAATCACAGCTGTTAATCTCAACAAGCTCAACACCTTCGACTTGTACAAGCACTATGCTGGCCTGTCGCACAGCTTGCCTTTGCTCACTCCTGAATCAAAGCAGTTGGTTCTGGCTGAGCTTGAGCAAGTTGCACGGATCCGTTCTGAAAAGATGGATGGCATTCATTACGCTCTTACCAACCACGAACAATTAATTGCTACTGGTAAAGAAGAGAAGAAGCTTCTTGATGCTGCAATTAAGCATCATGAAGCAGAAGTAAAAGGATTGCGTGGCATCTTAGAACGCTTGCATCAACTGGGATGCATAGAAGATAACAAGTTGATAGGTAAAAACTACCAGTTCAACATTAGTCCACTACCGGAATTGGCCCTAGAGGTATCGAAACCCGTAGAAGAATGGGACAACGAAGACAAAGAAGCCTACGCTATGGTCGAAGAGGTCACCACGACCACTATCGTTAGATCAAACAATGGCAAAGACATCCTTTGGTCAGATGAAAAAATCAAGCATAAGCACGTACCGAATCCCGATGCAATCAGAGCAGCCCATGAAAGTGGTCAACCACTCCCCTCAGGAGTACGGCTCATCAAGAAGTACCGCATCAGTCGCAAACGTATCCTCAACAAACAACTCAACCAAAATGTGGACTAAATTTCATCCCTCGTTACAGAAAAACTTCTACGCAACTCTTGATGCACCAGCCAATGAAAAGGATGCTGATCTAAAGATGACATGCCATAAACATGCGGTGACTGACATCGACATGCAAATGGAAGTCTTGGTGGCAGAGATCGAACTAGAAAAAGGAGAAGAGGTTCCTTACAACGATGACAAGATCAATGCATTATATGAGCGCCGCATTAAGTTAATTAATGCAAAGCGGTATCACACCAATGCATCCAATGCCTATTGGTATTCCATGCAATAGGATAAAGAAAAGGAGTTGTACCAATGGACCCTAAGAATTACGAGGAACATATTTATTACATCCTCGATAACTTCACCAAGGGTGGTACGCCCTTAACAGCGTTCCTAGGTGGACGTATGGAATGGCAGGTCACTACCTTAGTAGCTGGCCTGCTTGCTAACCCACAAGTTTCTCAAGGCCTTGATGCAGAGCAGATCGTAGAAGCTGCTGTGTCTTATGCCAACATCATCCAAAGCAAGCTTGCTCAATACGAAGGATCTACTGTAAATAATCTAGAAAGATTAATGGATAAATGATATGGTATAGGTATCTACAACAACACCGTGCAAACCGAAGCTAAGCCTCTGCTTTCTATTAAATACACTTTAGAGTTTGAGGTTGAATACGATCCTTTTAAAGGAAAGACACCCGAGGAATTTGCTGTCTCTTTAGAAGATGAGTTACATGCTGCATTGTTTGATATCCGTGGTGATAGTGTGCATGGTCTTTTTAGCAAGGTAGTATCAGTAGACCAGTTGAATTAGATCATTGACAAGATTTGATCCTCCTTCCATATTGTTTTTAGTCCCGGCGCATGGAGCGACGGTGACTACTACATTTTTAGAAAGCATGCTGGAGTTCTCTAGCTTTGCTCAAGACAAGGGCATTGAATTCAATTGGATCGTAGAGCCAGGTGCAACGATTATTAGTCTGTGTCGCAGCCAACTTATCTCCATGGCAATGGAGTTGGAAGGCTGGACTCACATCTTGTTTGTTGATAATGATATTGGCTTTGAACCTATGGACATCATGCGACTACTCATTGCTGATAAAGATCTTATTGGGGGCCGGTATCCCGTAAAGTCTTATCCTCTTACTACCAGTAGTGCATTGACTGACATCATCGATGAAGATGACCAAGCAATACGTGTCAACTATATTGCTACAGGTTTCATGATGATCAAACGTGCAGTGGTCGAACGCATGATGGATTGCTATAAAAATCGCAAGGAGTTTGACATGCCTGATGGTAACTACTTCGATCAGAACCGAATCTCATCTGTAGATTTATTTGACACCGTTACAAACGGTGGCCATATCCTTGATGAAAAGTTATACCTGACAGAGGACTATGCTTTCTGTATGAGGGCTAGGGCTTGTGGCTTCCAGGTTTGGTCACATAAGAACGTAAATCTTACGCATACAGGAATGCACACCTTTTCTTTTAAAAATGAAGCTAAAATGCTAGAGGATTACAAAAGAATTGGTAAAACAACATGACAATGGAAACGCCAGACATGGTTGGCTGGGACATCAACGAACAAAACAAACGTACTATATTCATGCAACATATGTACGAACGTTCAGGACGCACTAACGGTGTGTTCACTGGGCTTTGGCAAGAGTTTTGTTTGAAGGAAGCTGGTCCTTACTGCAAAGAAATGTGGTTTGAACAACAGCGAGCAATCAAAGACTTCCTTGATCAAGCAGCATTTAGGCAACTTGAAAGAATGGATCCAAGCTTGATTGGTACTGGTGCTGATGCCAGGGAAGATGTGACACCTTGTTCTAAGGAAGATGGTTGCACAGAAGAATTCGTACCTACTCTCCACGATTGATGACTACTAAATCATTTGGAAAGCCTGTTGTTGCTGAACTTGATGAGCCTGGTGTAACCAAGGCGTCAAGAGAGAACCTTCATGACACAACTCATGCTGGTTCATTAGATGATCTTGACAATCACTATCTACAGTACCGACGCTGTGTCGATGCTTTTGAAGAGATTGTTAGCGAATACACAGAGCCTTATGATGTCCTCGGACAGAAACGTCTGTCAGGTGAAGACATCTATAAAGCATTCCTTGAAGGAATTAAGGCTCAACAAAACTGGCATAAAGCAGAGATGAGCACCCTTGATGATCTAATTGATTTCACTATGGGAACTCGGCCAATTGATTTGGGGTAATGGGTCATCATTAGATGCAGTAATACTAACAGCACGTTTGTAAAACATGTTATCTGTTTTGCCCACCTGTTCAAGGTGGGTTTTTATTTTGTGCCAATTAGATAAAGTTTCGTCATCCATGTTTTTCATTTTGGAGTACGTCCGCCAGTACCTATGTTCGTAATTAATGCTAATACAGTGGCTGTCATTCCAGCAAACATAATCTCTCCTCTTTTCCCGATACCAGGACATGCATCTAACCCACCATTGCGCATGCAAAAACCCAGACCAATCCCGTAGAGAATGATCTGGGCTGAAAATATAATACCCAGAAAGCTAATTAATACTTTTTCTTTCTGTGATAAGTTCATTCATTAGTTGTCTGGAAGTGTAGCCATGTAAAGAGCCAGGATAGTTAAAAGCTCTGTCTTAAGTGCAGCAGGGAAAAGGACTTCTCCACCAGTGCCTTCAGGTGAGCTGTCATCAGGTACAGTCGCAGTAACTGCGTCGTAAGTATTAATCAGCTGGCCACCAAGGGATGCTTGGCTAGCATTAGCTAACTTAGTGTTTACCAGTGCTGTGTTGGCTGCATTGAAGTCACGTACTAAATAGTAAGCAGTAACTGCATTACGTACTTGGTCGCAAACTTCTTGGTGAAGAGTTTGTAATGGTGCTACTGCAACACCAGCTGCACGGATTTCTTCTCCTGTTGTGACTGGATAAGTAACAAACAAGGGACTAGCTTGAACAGCTGAGACACTTTGATAACCCAAAGCAAAGACATCACCTGATGCAGTGTTCGGGAAGTCGTAAGGGTTGTTGAATTGAAGAACATCAATCGTATCTCCTGATGCATACAACCTATTATGTGGACCGATTGTTCCTGCTGCTAATACACTATTAGCTGCAGCTTTATCTGTTGCATTAATGTTATATACAACATAATGACTCTGACCAGCAGCAGCTGTGATCTGATCATTGCTTGAAACGCCCGTCATGTAGGGCAGTTGATTTAATGCAGTGTTACCAAAGGTAGACCAACGGAAGCGATAGCCTTTATCCTGTCCATCAGGAAACTGACCCATGTTTTCAAAGTCAGAACTTGTTGCATAACAGGTGTACCAACCAGCTCCATTACTTTGAACAGCTGATGGCATATTGGTGAAGTCAGGATGCGCCACCATATCAGCGGTAACAAGCAGCTGGCAGACTAAACGATTGCCATAGTCTGCTCCGTCTTGCTGTGTAACCGTGCCATTAGCAATACCAACGCGGATGCCATGGCCACTACCAGCTTTAATACAAAGATCCCACCAAAGTTTTTGGTTGGCTTGTCCAGAAAAAGCACCTGATGCAGCATTGCCAGCACCACCTGGAGTCTGTGACACAGTGGCATATGTAGTCCAGATGTATGGATACATATTAGGTGCAACTGAACCACCAGTGAAATACCAGAAAGGAGAAAGAGACCAGCCACCTGAGCTACCACCATCAAATACACCGGGACCACCATCAAGATCAGTACGGTCATAGATGGTTTCACGTACTAGACCAAAGCACTGGCGATCGCCATAACCAAAGCCAGGACCACCTGCATCATTAATAACAAAGAATTGACCAGGAGTATTAATATACTCAAGAGTAACTAAGCCATTGTTATTGGGTTGACCAACAGCATTAGCTGTATATTTACCAGCACCATTAAGGAATAGGTTAGTAACTGTTCCGGGATCGGGCGTTGTACCGCCAAGGTCAACGTTCGATACACTCTCATTAAAGGGATCAGTGACAATTAAACCACCGTCACGTACTGATAACGAGACAGTTGCAGCAGTACGATTGTCAATAAACCTATAAATATCTTTTGGTGCAGCGATCATACCGCTGACTTGGTTATTAGTAGTCAGTGGTTGATTAATATTAATTTCATTGTTGATAGATAAGTTTGCTTGACTATCAACGAATAGATGAGTGCCACCTAAATATACAGAGCCACTGGTAAAGTAACCATCTTTAAATGGTAAAGTAGCTGAGCCAAGATCAAATACCCCACTAGTCCTAGGGATAATGTCAGTGCCAATACTATTTTCAATGTAGCCAGAGACAATGCCTGTGACTTCTTCTGCAGTCACGCCGCCACCGCCACCGCCACCGCTGCTGGTCGTTTGGTTTACTACGTAAACTGAAGTGACGAGTTCGCCGTCAACCCAACGTCCTTGACTCATTTTTCTAGCATTATCTTATTGTTTTATTTTAGCCGAAGTATTACAACTAAAAAGGGAGCATAAAGCTCCCTTGATAGTAATAAATTAGAAACCTGCGTTGGTTAGGCGGGTGTCAATAGCATCCAGTTGTGCTTGTAAATCGTCAGCCGCAGCTGCAATTAACAGTGCAACAGTAGCTTCAGTAGGACGAGCGTCAAGTTGCGTTTGAATACTGGAGGTAGCATCCAGGTAGCCGAGCTGCGTAGCAGTGCGGGTGCCGAGGATTGTTTCAACAGCAGTAGCACGAGTGTCTAATGCGTTGTCAGCAGCCAAACGAGCGGCAGCCTCGTTGGTGATGTTGGTCTGCAACGTAGTGTCAGCAGACGTACGTGCAGTTTCTTCAGCATCAATATTTAACTGAAGAACACTGGCAGCCGTTTGACGCAGACTTACTTCTGAATCAATATTGGCTTGCAGAATGGTGTCCGCTGCATTACGTGCAGTGGCCTCAGCATCCAGAAGAGTCTGGGTGGTGGGGTCGGTATAAGAAGTTTTAGCTTCTGCAGTGTCCAAGCGGACGATGATCGCAGCAACTTCAGTGTTAGTAGTAGAGATCTCACTGTTGAGATCACTACGCAGCTCACCAGAAGCAGCAGTAATCTTGGCGCAGATGTGGCCAGATGCAGTAGCAAGGTTGTTAGCAACGGTTGTGACAAAGTCACCATCGTCCCCGACACTTGCTGCAATCTCGCTCAAGGTATCGAGCAAGCCTGGTGCACCATCGACCAGGTTGTTGACTGCAGTAGAGATCGCAGTATTACGATCACTTACCTCAGTACTGATAGCACTGGTCAGGGCAGTCGCAGTGGTTGGGTCTGCTTCCAGGGTTGCGATACGTGCACTCAACGCAGCGTCAGCTGAGTTACGTGCTGAAGCATCATCAGAAACCGTAGCGGTCAGCAGAGGAACACTGGTCTCCAGGACATCAAGGCGTCCGTCTAATGCAGTATCAGCAGCGGAACGAGTCGTAGCTTCAGTAACGATGGCTGCGGTCAGCACATCATCAGCAGCTTCCCTAGTGCTGGCTTCTGTATCAATGTTGCCTTGCAGAGCAGTGTCTGCATTGCCACGGGTGGTTGCCTCAGCATCAATGTTTGCTTGAAGCGTGGTGTCAGCTGAGGTGCGAGCAGCAGTCTCGGAGTCAAGTGCAGTTTGTGTGGTGTCGTCTGCCTCTAGGACATCAACACGAGCAGACAAGGCTGAATCACCAGCGATGCGCAGTCCTTTCTCAGCAATCAAACCATCAGCGGTCTGGCCAATAGTGGAGCTAAGAGCATTTGTTTGTTCGTTGATCTTGGCTGCAATGACAGTTTCTGCAGTCAGCTGATCAAAAGCAACTGCATCAAATGTATTAGTGTCAAAGTTATAAATTGCAAAACCAACGTCTGCAATCAACACACCATTCGTTACACCTGCTACTGGCGTGTAAGAACCACCAGCAACAGCAGCGTCTGCTTCTGCAACACTATTGAAGAACCGATCTAAACGATTGAAGCCAGTAGAACCATCCCTTAGTTGGAGGTTATTAACCCCAACTGAAGTAAAAATAGACATGAATAATGATGTACTTACCTACCTATATATTCTATCCAACGTATAATGTTTCGATTCTTAATACACCGTTTTCATCTCCTTGTAATTGTTCTTTTAGTGCATCAAGTTGTTGTTGTGTAGTGTCTACTTGAGTCTGAATACCCTTCCTGTTGTTGGAATAATTAACAATCTCAGACTGTGTAATGTCTGTAACTGCTTGTGCAACAGCATCGAGATTTTTTTCGATGCGTTCTTCTGCTTCTGTTCTTAGCTGGCATTCTGCTATTAAAGCTCGACCAATGGCAGCACTGTCATTCTTTTTAAAGCCATGAGCTAGTGCTGCCTGCAGTTCATCTATGTTCATTAATCTCCTAAGTCGCCAAACTATTTACTATTGTAACCAAGCCACTTGCAATGATACTAATGCGATCGTCAATGGCATCAAAACGTGCATCTGTTGCTTGATTTTCTTCACCTGATTGAACCGTCACCGTAGGTGTCGTTGGAATAGTGACGCCTTGCAATGTGGTATCAAGATTCAAAAGACGATCTTTAATACCAGGGAATTCGTTCTCGCAAAGACGGATACGATCATTCAATATTTTTACCAGCTGCTTACGTGCTTTGATCTCTTCAATAACAGCACGTCCGACTGCATCGGAATCACCTCTGCGAAAGCCATGAGATAGTGCCCTACTAATCTCAGGAGAATCCTTGTCAAGTAAATCTAAAATGTTCATTCTATCTTTTTGGCTCTGACTATTTTAGAATGGACAACATCACATAGAGCAAAGGTTCATGTATAGTGGCATCCTTCCGACACAAACGGAACAACCTGTTCAGCGGCAACCAGAGGAGCCAGTAAGCAAGGATCCGCAACCCCAAAGTAAAAAGGAACCAACTTGCAGATTGGCTAATGAACTGATCCAGCTTTCCTCCCAGGCTGCGCATCTGATGTTGCAATCGCATCTCGTTCATTTTAACTATGAATCGGGAAACTTTTTTGGTGTGCACAATTTCACCAAGGAACAGTACGAGAAACACCAGAAACAGCTGGACCGACTCGGAGAATTGGTACGTTCTCTTGATTACATGATGCCTATGTGTGAGAAAGGATTGCTTGGTTCTTTCAAAAAGTTTGAGCATGTCGATTCTTATGACGGCACCTCTATGCTCTTTGCATACCTGAGTAACCTCGAAGCCTTTGGGATGTGTGCCAAGAAGTGCGCTAAGTCTGCAGCTAAGATGGATGCCTTTGACATCGAGAACTACTGTGGTGAAGTGATTGAAGATTGCTTTACTGCCGCTTGGATGATAAAAGCAACGTTACGCCATAGTTAATAACACCAGCTGCAATACCTGTAGCTACTGCTTCTGTATACCAGTGTCCAAAATGTGAGGGATGTGTTAGCACATCACTCAGGGACATCACTACAGCTAATAAAGAAGATTCCTGTATCGGTGACATCTTCTTTAATACTTTCGTTGTAATTACGTACAGAATTAGTGCACCCACTGACGCTCGGAAGGCAGTCAGGGAATGAGCTATTGTTACTAAGCCAAAGTTCCCTTGCACCATGAACGTCATGCATGATATCCAGCATGCTGAAAGCTTCTGAAAAAGTTCTTTTTTCTTTTGGTTCGCTCCGTTCATATAAATACATAAACATCTTCGCTAATATTTTAGGATCGTCATATGCTTTTCCTAACGCAGTATTGCAATTACGGCATAGCAACCCACGAATTTTTCCTGTTGCATGGCAATGATCTACATCTAAATTCTTGTTCGCTTTCTTTTTGCAAATAGCGCACTTACCTTCCTGGTTTTTGTACATCTCTTCGTAGTCTTTAACCCCAATCCCATAACGAAAGCGGAGATTCTCTTCCCTGGTTGCCAAGAATTTATTTATCTTTACACAAATAATAACAAAAAAAGGGCTGATTAAGCCCTTCGGTACTTCCATAAACCGTAACCTTGGAGACGTTTGTTTACTAGATGGAATGGCTTCCGACATGAAGCCAATTGAACTATAGTGCAATCATCAACAAGTGGACCATGTTTGACGTAACAGTAATTCTCAACCTGTATCGCAGACCTCAAAACCTAGCGAGACAGATTGAGGCCCTGCGCAATCAGACTTTTCCACCAAAAGAAATTTGGGTCTGGGTAAATGGGCACGATGATAACCGCGATCTTTGCCTTGAGTATCTTGATATCGACAGGGTTATTGATTGTAGTTTCAATTTCAAATTCTTCGGACGATTCGCAGGGGCGCTCTTAGCTGACACTAAGTACGTCGCACTCTTTGATGACGACACGATTCCTGGCCCCAAGTGGTTCGAGAATTGTATGGATACCTATTGCAAACTAGAGACTGATGGCTATAAGACTCCCATCCTTGGCTCCGCTGGTGTCATCCTAAATAGTTTTCGATATGAAAATCACGTACGATCGGGCTGGCCTCTTGAAAATACAGAGACGCAGCGTGTTGATCTTGTTGGACATGCTTGGTTCTTTAATCGTGAGTGCCTCTCTCATCTCTGGAGAGAGAAGCCATATACATGGGATAACGGTGAGGATATACACTTCAGCTACTGCGCACAAAAATATGGCAATGTACAAACCTTCTGTCCTCCACATCCCCCAGGTGAACAAGACAAGTGGGGTAGCATCCATGCTGTTGAACTGGGTACAGACGCTGTGGCGACATCCAACAATACGTGGTTATCACATTCCCTATTTTTTTCGCAAAGGGATAAAGTAGTTAGGAACGCGATTTCAGGTGGATGGAAAACAGTAAAGAACGTCACCCTTTAGAAGATACGTTTACTGATATCTACCGTTCTAATTTCTGGGGGTCTGCCGAATCACGCAGTGGTGAAGGCAGCACCATGAGTTATGCAGGTTCCTTGCTAGAGAACTTCACTGATATTGTCCGTGAGTTTAATGTCAACTGCATGCTTGACACCTCTTGCGGTGACTGGAATTGGATGAAGAGATTAGCTGAACGGTTGCCGGACTACACAGGGCTGGACATCGTAGAAGAACTTGTAGTCAAAAATAATTTCACCTATGGCAATAGCCATACTCGTTTTGTTCATACAGATTCTCTTTCGTTTCTAGAAGACCAGGCTAACAATTCATTTGATTTGATTTTGTGTCGCCATACGTTAGAGCATCTGCCTACTGCATACAATATTCAATACTTAAAAGAAGCAACCAGGGTGGGTAAGCTTCTGCTTGTAACGACCAACAAGACGT
>WLWF01001575.1_pt1 | contig 18299 bp, 25 predicted proteins | sample 6718331 | NCBI WGS metagenome assembly WLWF01 (sample SAMN12718692, study PRJNA515312) | sponge metagenome | isolation source: marine sponge | host: Mycale hentscheli | place: New Zealand: South Island, Marlborough, Capsize Point | collected 2003-05-01
TACTAAACTTTAATCGGTTCATTAGTTTTCTAGTTGCATCTTCTCTTCCACCATCTAAAGCAAATACATCTAGTTGAGTAGGTCCTCTATCAAACATGTCTCCAAAAGATCCTATCTCTTCAACGTCTGCTACAAATGCTTCACCCGCAGCTCCACCTACAGCACCTACACCAAATCTAGCGTAGCCTGTTTGTTTATTTAATCTGTCTGCTATTTGTTTTTGTTTAGTTATATTTTTAGAACCGGCACTAACTAATAGTCCAGCTTTCTTTGAATCAAAATATTTCTTAGCTAACTTACTTCCTAGTTTAAAACCTGCTGTGCCTGGAACACCTATTTGAACTAAAGCTTGTGTTAGTTTACCTATACCACTTTGTTCTGCATATTCTTCTAAAGGATTTAATTTATCAAAATACATTTCTACTTGTGCAGCAGTATTAGTATCAAAACCTAAATCAATTAATTCAGCACCTAATGAGAATGCTCCTTCAACAACTTTAATACCACCGGATGCAATACCTGCAAGTCCAGAAGTATACCATGATACTTCGTTGTTTTCTTCTGCTGGGTATAATGGTTGTAGAGCCATTTACTTACCTATGCTTGTGGATCATCCATTGACATACCAAAATTTGGTACGGATCTATCTGTTTTCTCTGGTGTTGATGCTGTAAAATCTGGGAATTTAATTTCTGGTATCGTTGCAAATTCATCAAAAGAAACTACACCATTGTTTATTACTATGTATTTGTAGTTGTCTTCATATGGATCGTAGAAAACTTTGTTGTCAAATCTGTTTTTTTGTTTTTTTAAAATTTTTCCTTGTTCAGGATCTCTAATATCAAATTCTAATACTCCACCATATTTTTGACCCCCTACTGAGTTTCTTAAAACATCTGCCATTTCAGTGTTAAATGTTGCTGCTCTTTCAGCTACCATTGGAGGTAGGTTTTCTAAAAATGATGCTAAAGATACGTCATATAAAACATTATCTTTATTAGTTCTCATACTTGCAATTTTTTCATCAGACTCTAGTTTAGCTTTTAATTGTCCTTCATCAAACTTTTGACCTTCTAATCTTTCACTTCTTAAAAAATCTCTTTCACCCATTTGTTGACCTCTTTGAAACTGTGCTGCTTGAAAATCTTGAAAAGGTTCTTTAGCTGATATTGCAGCTGTTTGAAATATGTTTCCTTGTGGTGATCTTGACAATAGATCTAAACCAAAACTAGTTAAAAAACCTGCACCTGTTCCAGGGGCAAAAGTTCCCATGTTATAAGGATTAGATCCTTGATTGTATTGTTTTCTTGGTTGATCTAGTCCCGATGTAATACCAGTTCCTGTTGATCCGCCCATTCTAAACATTGGTCTTTTTAAAGTTCTATTCATTAATTACCCCCACCTAAATTAAAATTAAATTTAGAACCTTCTTTAGTTAATCCACCATAGATACCTGCAAGTGTTGTACCAACACCTAATGCAGTTTGTAATGGTGTAGGGTTAGGTATATTTGTTGTTTGTGTTTGACCAGGATAACCACCCATAATTCCTGTTACTTGACCAGCAAATCTATCTAATTGTTCTTGTGGTAAGAATGTTGCTTGTCTTGTAGCTTCTCTTTGTGCATCAAGTCCTGCTTGTGTTTGTGCTTGGTTCAGTGCGCCCAACTGACCTAAACGTGAAATATCTGTTCCTTGTAGTGCTTGTGTTTGTGCTCCAAGTTGTGCTTGTTGACCAGCCAGTCCTGATTGGAATGCACCTAAACCTTGAGTCGCTTGTCCTAAGTTAAATCTGTTTTGGATGTCTTGTTGTCTTGCATTTTGAGCTTGCCCAAAACCTTGTTGCAAGAGACCGGCTTGTAATAACGCTCGTTCTCTCGCAGCCCCTGTGCCAAACTCTGCGAGTTGCACTCCCGCTCGACCACTGCCGAGCGCACCCAAAGCTGCTTGTTGATCTCTTATCTGTTGTTCTTGTATAGATTTGTTACGATCAAATTCTGCAAGTGATGCATCAATCACTTGTGATTGATATGGGGACATAAAATCTTGTACACCTTGTTGAAAAGATGTTGCTCCTGTTCCAATTCCACTTAATTGTCCAAGAGCCTGCGTTCCTAATCCAGCAGCAACTTGTGCTTGTGATGTTGCTTGATTTAAAAATGGTTGAAATGATCCTACACCTTGTTCAGCTTTTTGTTGAGCTAATGTTTGTAATCTATCTTGACTCGCTACTTGTGGTGCAAGTCCTGATAAACTTTGTTGTCTTGTTGTAAAGTCTTGAGCAGCACTTTGTCTTGCCGCAAAGTCTGCAGCAGATTCACCTGCTTGTTGTGATATACCAGCAATACCAGTTGATACAACAGGTACACCTGATTGTGCAGTTACTTGTGTTGCTAAATCTTTTCCTAGATCTTGAACAAATTGTGCAGGTAAAACTTGTGATTGTTGAATAGCCATTATATTACTTCCTCTAACCTTTGTGATGTTTGAAACATTTCTCTAGCGCCTTCTAACCCTTGAGATTCTTCTGAAACTTCACCTCCGGATTCTAAGTTTTTCATCATGTTATACATCACTTCTGCGCCTTTGTCTACATCGCCTTCTCCGGCATTTCTTACAGCATCTGCTGTAAATACAAATTCATTTTTTGATAATCTTGCAGGTACGTCATCTGCTTTTTCCATTCTACCTAGTGGTACGAATCCACCTTCAGCTCTTAAATCCATTTCTTGACCATCCATATCTAATAATGGCATAGTCTTTTTAGCAACCGGCTCATCCATAGATCCGCCTTCTGCTCTAAATCTTCTTCCTAGATATTTATTAGGGTTAGCTCTAATCTCTGCTATATCTATTCCTGTTTCATCTGCTATCTGTTGTGCTTCTGCTTCTTGTTCAGGTGTTAACATTCCTGCTATTGCTGATGCTGCTGCTATACCTCCTCCAATTGTAGGCATCAAAGAACCTCCACCCTTTGTTAAACCTATTTTTCCTAAAATACCTTCAAAACCTTGTCCGACTCCTCCTGTTTCTTTAACTCCCATTAAGTTTGGTAATATATTTCTAAAAGAAAAACCTCCACCAGTTCCTACACCAGGCAATGTTTTTCCAAAAAGTGTACCACCACCTAAACCATAAGCTCCAAGACCTAATAATGCAGCTTTACCTATTGGTGACTTTACAACTTTTTTAACTGATCTTGTAATTTTTTTAACAAGTTTACCTAGACCATACATCTGTCTTGCTGAATCAAAATCCATTTCTCCACCTACAACATCACTATTCATGATACCACCTTCTGCTGCAAATCTTCTTGATATTTCAAAAGGATCTTCTTCTACTTCTGTTTCTTGGTCCATGATGCTTGGAGCTTCGGCCATCATATCTTGTGGTATAAATATTGGATCACTGTCATTATCGTCATCAGGTGTAAATCTATCTCTCATAGATTGCATGTACTCTTTATAACCTTCTAATGTATATGGACCAGTAGTTGTTCGTTTATAACGATCAATATTTTTTTTTAACGAAATGTTTCTTAACGGCGCTAGAACATTTAATCCAAGACCTAAAACACCGGGAAAATTAACTTTAGAAACACCTTCATTTTCTAATCTTTCTAAATTACTAATTCCAACACCAGTTTCAAATGCTTCTTTATTTCTTTGACGATCCTTCCTATCAGGAGCTGGACCAAGATCATTGAAACTTGCTCCACCAGCACTAACGTTAGGTACACTTTGTGACTCTCTTCTTACATTAAATTGAGAAGCATCCGCTCCACCTTTGAGTCCGATACGTCCTCCGTTTGCTAATAATTGTTTTGCTATTTGTGATCTAGTTATGGCCATTTTACTATTCTATTTTGTTTTTGGGAATAAATCAAGGCTTGGCATTATAACAGTTACATCTCTTCTAATGTCCTCTGGTGATATACCTTTAGCCTTCCATTCTCCGTCATTTTTATATTTTTCCCCAGTTTTCTTATTTGTTATCTTTTCTATAATTTTATCTGGTTGTAATTCAATCATTATGTAGTTACCTCCTTTTTAATATTTAAATAGCTAATAGCTACGTCAAACGAGTCGGAACTGCTTGAAAGCACTGTAAAACTGTCTCCACCTTCAACCACTAAAGGTTGAGTTAATAATTCTGTTGTAACATTAGCCGTCAAAGCTGCTGATTTTATAGCTGTAATACTGTTATTTGTAATTGTAACTGTGGGTGTGCCCGCCGATGTAACCAATATAGATTTAATGACATAAGTTTCACTAACTAAAGGGTTACCAGATCCTAAAGGAGTTAAAGCTGCTCCTGATGTGCTGTTATCTATACCTACAAATTTATATTGATTAGCCATTAGTTTACAAAAAAGTTAAATGCTTCAATCTCATCTTTTAATTCTTCTTGAAACGTTGAGTTTAATTTTTCTACAATAGCATCAAGATCTCTTACTTGAGCTTCTGCAGTTTGTATATCATATTCATTTGATGGTCTAGTTATTACCTGTACAATTTTTGCCATTATCGTCTTCCATCTGGTTGTATGTCTAATCTAAAAGTACCTAGTTTCCAGCTTTGACTAGCTGCTGTATTTTCTATTTTCATAGCCACTGCTCTTGCTCTTGCACGTGTATCTACTTTTGTAGTTGATGAAGTAACATCAAATGGACCTAACGGTGAACCTGATTGTGAACTATTTGGATAATTTTTTAATTGTAATGTAATTCTAGTTGCTCCTGTTTGACTTATAAAATCTGGTACAAATCTTCTTATCTTCATTAAAAATTCACCATCTCCTCTAAATGTTGCAACACCTGTTTGTTGACCAGTTGATGATCTTGATTGTGTAATATCATAATCTCCAGATGAAATATTTGCAGTAATTGCAGTTATTGTTCCATTTTTATTTTGATCAGTACCTATTTCGTGTTCATAATAAGTTGTTATACCTTCTGTATTTCCAACAACATCAAAGGATGTATCTGTACCTGCATCATACTCTGTTGCATGCGGGTTTCCAAATATAGCTGAGTCTCTCCACATAGTTCTAGATAAAGTTCCATTTGTCCATACAGGTCTTTGTGGTGATGAATCAAAGTAATTATAAGAAACCATTCTGTTTACAACCGATGATGAAGACGTTGGATAAAACCATATTACTTCACCAAACAAATTATTTAACCCTGCAGAAATCATTTGATTTCCAGATTCTAAATTTATATCATCATAAACATAATCTTCTACTAAACAAGGTAGTGACTCTAGTTTACCAGCAAATCTAAAGAACCCATTCTCTGACATCCAGTAAGCAGCACCATCGACTTCAACACATGCGTTCTGTCCTGCAAGTCCGCAGTTAGTTCCAACCTGTGCAAAAGCAAAAGTAAAAGGTTGACCTACAAAACGTTGAGTAAACAACGCTGTATCAGTCCAGACGTAAAGTGCATCACGACCTCTTATAGCTCCCATGATCCGTGATCCGTCGGCCAGTCTTTGTGTACCGGCAGTATTGGTTGCTGTAGGTATATAAGTGTTAATATCTTCTTGGTCCGAGAACCTTATAAACATATCATCTTGAGTTGATGTATCTCCAATAGTTGTTTCTGTACCATAAAATACTAAGTGTCTATCAGGAGTTGATACAACCATGTGACGTGATGCTGTTGGTGCACCTGATATAATTGTTGCTCTTGTTGTCGTTGCATTTGATAATGAAGAGTCCCATTCGAAACATGAACTGTTGTGTATTAAACAAATAGCTTTGTCTCCAAAATTATCTATAGACCACATACCAGGTTCAATAACTAAGTCACCGGATGCTGCTTCGCCCCAGGCAATATAGTCAGTTGAGTTTGTAACTGTGGCACCGTCACTATGAGAAGCTGCTGTTGTTCCTGCTACACCTCTTGTACATCCTGTTAAAGTATTGGTACTAACACCTGTGTATGAAATTTCTTCAGAATCTATTATAATAAAATTAGTTCCTGAGTCTGGTAATTGTGAAGCATCAGCCACTGTAATGCTAGTGACTGCAGCATTGATTGCACCATTTAAAGTTGTTGTTACTGCTCCTGCATCTTCTCCACCCCAAGATCCTAATCCATAACCAAAACCTTTTGCCTGCACTGCAGGTCCAACGTGATAGTAATGTTGAACTCTAATACCACCAGATGTTGTTGCGCCACTACCTGTTTCGTTTGAGGGCATTGTAATAGTTAAGGTTGTAGTTGAGGGCACAGATGTTACCATGAATTTTTTATCATCAAAGTCAGAGGCACTAAAATTTGAATTAGTTATAGCTGTAAAATTGTCTAAAAGAATAATGTCATCTTCTTGTATATTGTGTGCACCAGAAAAAGTTATAGTAACAGTCGGTGATCCGTTGGTCGTGCTGAATGCATTTGAAAGCGTTGTTGTAGATTTAATAGGGTGTATATCGTAAAATACACCACCTGAATAAGCATATAAAATAGAGTTAGTTCCTATAATAGCATACTTTCTACCTAGACTATTTACAAAATGATGAAGACCCCTTGTGGCTCCTGTTAAATTGTCTGTTCCTAATTGCTTCCAACCACCTATTTTTTCAGGTGTTCCGTATCTAAATCTAACATTATCACAGTCTACCCACTGACCTTCAGCTGTAGTTTCTGAAATTTGTTTGTTTATACCTGGTTGAAACCCTATTTTCTGTAACATATAAAATCCTGTTTAGTAGGTAATATATCAGATTATATCACAATTCAATAATTACTATAGCACTAATTTAATTAAAGTTCTTGTTATTATATAGATGTAGATCTAAAATTTTCCAAGCAAGAGGTGAAAAAGGCCATCTTCTATGGTCTGTAGCTTTTTCATTAATAGCATTTTTAGTTTCATACCATAAATCATTTTTTAAATTGTTAGAACATAAATTTGAGGCATATTTCCAAAAATCTGATTCATGCATACTACCACCATGATAGATATAAGATATAAAATTTTCATATCTTTTAGCTAAATCATGAGCAAGATTATTTGATTCATTAATACTTACATTTTTAAAAATGTGATCAAAATAAATTCTATTTAAATAGTCATAGAATAAACCAGATATTGCTTCTATGGGTTCGTAAAAAAGAGCTTTATTTCCATTTAACATAATCCTATTATTAATATAATTTTTAGCTTTATAAGATTCAAATTTATATTCTCTTAAATTATCTTTATTAAAATTGTTTTTAAAATATTGTGAAAAATCATTTATTGCATCATTTTTAGAAGTTATGTTATCATTATATAAATAACCAAACCCTTGTCTTTTTTTTAAAGGTATACCAAACATCCATCCATTTTTATGAGCAATATGATATGTAAAATTCCAATTTCCAGGTTCTTCGACTCCGTTTACTAAACAATGATTAATCGGAAGTTTTACTTTTTTATAATTACTATAATCTTTAGGAAAACCTCTACAATCTATTACATAGTCATAGGTATGTTGTTCATTAATAGTAACTTTATTTTTATCTTGTTTTAAAGATTTAATGTCTATGTTTAATTCATTAAACCTATTTTTGTATTTAAGATAAACATGTTTAAAAACTACTTCTGCTAATTTAAAATTATCAAAATGTATAGCATATGAAGGAGGCATTATTGGACTAACAAAACTATCTTTTCTCCAATTTTTATAATAAACACCAGTCTTAAAAGTAAACTGTAATTCTTGTCCATCAAATTCAGGATTAAAGTTTAAAGTTTCCCAAAGTAAAGTAGGCATAGCTACTGTACTACTTTCACCAATACCTAATATTTTTTTCTTTGGGTTATGAATACATGTCACCTGTACGTTTTCAGTATATCCTAAAAAATGAATTACACTTAATACACCAACAGTGCCGGCACCAATAACTGCTATTTTAATCATTATAAAAAATTAAACCATCCAGTAATTATATATTTATTTTCATTAGGTGCGTTTTTTCCTCTGTGCATATGAGAAGGACCCGCAGGCCATATATAAAAATCTCCTGCTTTTGGAACGATTGTTATATTTTGATGTATAAACTCTGTTCCTCCTCCTTCTTTTATGTCATTTAAATAAATCATCCATGCAAACACTCTTTTTAATTTATCAGCATAGCCATCATTTTCACAGTGAATATAATTATAATAATTATTAGGTTTATATTTACAAAGTTGAGCATTAACATCCAGACCCCAAGGTCTAAGACATTCATTAAAAAGTTTATATTCATTTAAAAAACTCTGAATACCTTTTTCAATTGCCAAACCTAATCCAAAAAAACTTTCTTGATTTTCTATTTTAACAGAAATTTCTAAATTGTTTAAAGGTTTTGTTCCACCTCTACCAGCAGAAGCTAGTTCAGTATTTTGTTCAAAAAAATTTATTAAATTATCACAAGACTCTTTTGAGAAAGCTTCTTTTTGTTTATGAATTATATTCATCGATAGCTTAACAATTTAAATTTATTATTTGTATTTCTTTTTATTCCACCAAATACTTTTATATCTATTTAAAATTTTAGTAGCCCAATTTAAAGATAAACGATTTAATTCTTTTACGTAAGAAACTTCCATTTTCCAATTACTTCTTTTAAAAGGTATTACTTGAGCATATGGCATACCTCTTTTAAGTGTTTTAATAAAAGATGGGTACTTATGTCTATTAAAAGTAAATGGAAAATTTACAACTTGTGGATAGATATCAGTGTCTACAATACCAGGTAAGATTTTAAAGTAATCTTCTTCTCTATGAAAAGGGGGTACAAATAAACAAGACCATCCTGGAGGAGTAATTATTTTAAATGGATTAATTATCTTAGGAATAGGACACACACCTTCTGGAGAGTTTTCTTCAGCAATATACGATTTTGGTCCACCTACTTGATTTGTACTATGAGGTTCAGGGTCGTTTTGAAAACTTGGATTATTCAAATCGTGTTGCCCCATAGCAAAATCTATTTTAATCATTTTTTTCTTTTCTACCTTATCCATTACGTTAAAATGAATAGTCATATCTTGAGGTAATCTTAAAAGATAACCAGAGGTCATTGAATCCTGTAAAGGCATACAACCTTTTATAGTTATAGCTCCAACTTTATTTGGTGGTGCATTTTTAAACCACTCTGGCAGATGTTGGCCTGCAGGTATTGGTTTTATTTCTTCTATATCTTCTACTAATTCTGTAGTTATAAATTTAATTTTATTTTCCATTAATTTTACTTTCACTATTTGATTGTACATTAATTAAATGATCTGGTCTTGAAGCTGCAAATTCAACTGCAATTTTACCTAAAGTATTTACCATGTGGGCCATACTTTCACCATCTAATATTAGTTTTTTTTTTTCGTTTAATATTTTTATTTCATGTTTTTCAAATAAAAATTCTCCACCACCATCTTCTCTTTGTATTATTTTCATTAATTTTTACTCCAAGGTAATCCAAAATATTGTCTTTGATCCATATGTAAATTTTTATTAGGGCCTTCTGCATCAACGTAATGAATAAAAGCTTGAGCACACCAATCTCCTAAATATTTTTCTCTATAGTGTTCTTGAGCACATCCAAAATATAACACAGCATCTCCTTCATTACAAATAAATGGTTTGTTATTAATATATATTGGCCACTTTTTATCTGCACCAATATTAAGACTAATACTTATTTCACACTCTGGTCTATCTTTGTGTTTTTTTAATTTAGCACCATAAGTGTACATTCTCCAATAAGTGTAAGTAGGCAGTAATTTTTTATTTAATTCTTTTTCCATTAAATTTTTTTTTCTTAACATAATAGTTTCAAAAATAGGATCGGAATAAAAGTATGTTTCAGCTCCATTTGTTATATCTGCAAACATATCAAAACTAGACTCGTTTATTTTATGTTTTAAACAAACATAATCTTTAAGAAGATTTTTTTCATCTTCTGATATAAAATTTTTAATTATTTTATTTTTTATTTTATCCATGATACTATTGAATATTTAGTTCCTTTTGTAACTGGTTTTACTTTATGCACAAACATAAAATTACTTGGAAAAATAATTACAGTGTTTTTTACAACTTTAATTTTTTCTTCTATATTATTTTCCCAACTCCTAAAAACTAGTTCTCCACCCTCATAGTCGTCATTTAATAAATATATAAAACTTAAAAAACGTGGGTCATACATACTGTCATCGCTGTGATAAATATAATGACCACCAATTTCATATTTTAAAACTTGAATACTTTCAATAGCAATTTTATCTCTACTCTCTTGTATAGAATATTCTTTTGTATATTCTTTCATTGTTTGAAAAATAATCTTTTTAAAAATATTACATAAATGTTGATTGGTTTTAGATTCACTAGAAATATTGTTTAAGTGCCATGCAGAACAACTTCTTATTTTTGGAATTTCTTTTTTTGTTGTTAATAAAGCTTTTTCATACATTGCGTAAGGGGATTTACAAATATCTAAAATATTTTCAGCTAATTTTTCAGGCAAAGCGTTATTATATATTTTTATAAAACTAGAGATATCTTTCATTATATATTCTTTTTAAAAGAATATACACTTTTTTAAGGTAATTGCAAAATATTTCGCCATTGCAAACCAGGTTGGTCTGCACAAAATTCCCAAAAAGTTTGATGCATTGGAAATGTTATTTGAGAATAATCAAAATTCTCCATGTAAGATTTAAAACTTTCCCATTCTGTTTTGTCTGGATGACTTTGATTGTTTTTTAAAAATAAATTTATTTGTTCAATCAAATTAGTTATATTTTGTCTTAAACTTTCTTCAGAATGAACACCATTTGTAGTATCTTTAGTAATGGCTTGAAATGTAACAGAATCTTCTGTTGAACTTTCTACTACTAAAAGATCTTTTTGTAATAAAGTCCAATCCGAATCACTTATAGAAATAACTCTATAATCATTTTGATATATATTTAAATTATTTAAATCAGTATCATTTGCAGCTATTTTGCAAACTGAGTTTAATTCTAATTGTTTTGATAAAATTACATATGCCATTTATTTCTCCTATGCGTCATACACCGCTAAAAAACCAGGTTTACCAGAAGCTGTAGTAGATTTAGCACCTCGAATAGCTGAAGCTTTACCTGCATTTACTTGAGCATTAGTTAAGTTAGATGTAGTTGTATCTGTTGGAATTAGCCACCCTAGACTTGTATCAATAGTTAGATCTGCTCCTGGAGCAGTTCCAACATTTCCAGCGTTACCAGCACCCCCTGGCGATCCACCATTTCCACCAGCTCCACCATTTGAAGTTCCAACGTTAGTTAAAGTAGTAGCACTACCTGCATTTCCAGCATTTCCTGTAGTACCAATGTTACCAGTATTTCCTCCAGCACCAATGTTATAATTTAAAGTTGTTCCTCCAGATATGGCAGTTTTAAAATAACCATATCCACCGTCACCTCCATCGCCACCAGCATTACCATCGTGAGAATTACAACCCGATCCAGCTCCGCCCCCACCAATGTAAGCCAACACTGTTGAACTAGCTGGACTTGTTGCAAAACTTCCAGTTGCTGGTCCTGCACCTACAAAATCAAAAGACATTGCTTGCGCTCCACCTGATCCAGAAGCAGCTGCTATAACTCTTCCAGAACTATCGATTGTAACATCTGCTGTTGTAAAAGTACCTTTTGCAGGTTTAATTATTTTTGGCATTTATTCTCCTAGTCAACCATTTCTACATAAGAAACATGAAAAGCTATATCATTGGCAGCACCAGCTGTTACAGCTATTAAATCTGTTTCGTCTAAATAGATAGGTCTTGCGATTAAGTCTAATGTTGAATCTGCAGGTACAGAAATTGTACTTGCAATTTTATAATAAGTTGAACCATTGTCATTACTAATTTCTACTGTTACGTCTGCAGCATTAGTTCCATCAATGTTTGCTAATAATATTGTATCAATTCTTACTGCAGTGTCTGCAGGTACATCAATCATAGTAGTTCTGTTAGTATCAGATAAAGTACCCATAGCATTTTTGGGTGTGATTGTTGCAATATTTACTAAATTCGGTGTTGCCATTTTTTATTCTCCTTTTAGATTAATACCCGAAAACCATGGAAAAGACAATACCTTTTCCATCAGTAGTTACGATTTGTGTTGAGCTTGATGTAGCATTAGTTACTTTTGCTCTACCAGTGCCATTTGGAGCTACAGTTATGTCTCCATTAGCGGCATCTGTAATAGTAACAGATCCAGAGTTTGTTCCGCTATTTGTATTTAAAATTAAATCTGTTGCACCACCTGTTGTTACAGTTAGTGTTCCAGCACCATTTGATGATAAAACAGCTGCTGCACCACTGTCCCCGACTTTTACTGTATCTGCTGCAAGTACAACATCACCAGTTCCATTTGGTACAATATCTATATCTGCATTAGAAGTCGAAACAATATCATTTCCATTAACATCTAAGTTACCACCTAATTGCGGTGAAGTATCATCAACAACATCTCCACCAAATTCAACTGCTGTTATATTTGGATTTGTGCCGTCGTCTGCTTTAGCATAAGCAATAATAGTTTTACCAGACGCAACTGCAGCGCTCGTTCCTGTACCACTAGCATATTTAAATGTTACAGTTTGTGAACCTGAAGTTCCATTTTTTAAAACATAAAAATTTTGTACATCAAGAGGAATTGTTACATTTCTTCCTGAAGTTAGTGAACCTGTAAATTCTATAATTCTATGTGCAAGAGTTGCACCAGTTGATCCATCAGAAACAGATAAAGTAGTGTCACCAGAATCGGATACTGCTTGTGTAGTATACCCGCCAGATATTTGTTCGAAAACTTGTAAGTTAGTATTAGTTTTTGTTCCCCAAGTTCCGGCATTTTCTCCGGTTGCTTGTAACTCAACTCCTAAAGGTGTGTATGTTGATGCCATAATTTTTTATCTCCTATGCGACGTCACTATAACTCGTATTTGATCCTGTTGCAACATCAGAATAACTACTGTTTGATCCTGTTGCAACATCAGAATAACTACTGTTTGATCCTGCTGCAACATTAGAATAACTACTGTTTGATCCTGCTGCAACACCTGTATACGATGTATTTGATCCTGTGTCAATATTTGCGTACAATTCTATTCCAAGTAATCCTACAGTAGAGGTTATTCCATCTGTTGTTAAACCAACGGTTATGTCTGATAAAGTAGTTATAGATCCTACAGAGAAAGAAGCACTAACACCTGTTAATGGAACACCTATTTCTGATACTATAGATCCTACTGAAGTAGTTGCAGATACTCCTGTTATATTTATTAATTCAATAGTTCCTGTTGTAAGCTCTCCAACACTTGCTGTTGCTGATACTCCTGTAATTGCGCTTGGACCAAATTCTAATCCTAAAGTTCCTACACTAGCTGTTGCAGCTATGCCACTTATAGGTTCTGTACTTACGCCAAAAGTAACTCCTAGTGTTCCTAAAGTTACTGTCGATGATTGTCCTTCAAGACTAACTGTGGGACTAATTACAAAACTAAAACCACCAACACTTGTTGTTGCTTCTTGACCAGATAATTCATATGCAAATCCTAAAGTAGGAGAACCAACACTTGCTGTTGCTTCTCTACCTACTAAAGGTATAACTTGATTTGTAGATTCTCCCCAAGAAAGATCTCCCCAACCATCTCTACCCCAACCAACTAAAGTTCCTACATAACCCATAGTTGGAGTTGCAAAAGTTGCAGACACACCTGTCATAGGAACACTTATTTCACCAAAAACATTTGGACTTCCAACACTAGAAGTCATAGAGTGATTTGCACCTATCATTTCTAATAGGTATGTAACACCCATGGTTATAGATCCTGGAGATGCTGTTAATTCAAAACCTGATACAGATATGGTTTCATCTGCTCCTTCACCCCAGTCAGCTTGGTTCCATGATAACCTGCCCCAACCTGTTTCATTAAATTCTTCTGAATCACCTAAAGAAACAGATGCTGATTGACCTGAAAGAATTACAAGAGTACTGATTCCTAACGTACCTAAAGTAGATGTTGCTTCAACACCAGTCAGATCTGCTAATATAAATTGAGCAGCTGTTATTGTTCCAACAGAAGTTGTTGCAGAAACTCCAGTTGGTTGAACAGAGTATTCTACACCCCAACCTGAATTACCATAAGTTTGTCTGCCCCAACCTTCAACGTTAAATGATTGTGGTGTACCTAAAGCAGAAGCTGATGCAGGTGCAGTAAGTGATACGACTATTTGATCGTCTTGCCACTCATTAGATCCCCAAGTGTTATTACCCCAGGTAGATGCCATAAGGAGGTCCTCCTTACGCTATACGAATGATTGCGTTACTTGCGTCTGCTGTTGGAAATTGAATTGTGAAAGTTCCAGATGAAACTGTTTTATCACCACCGAAAGCAATGACTGCTACAGCTTTGTCAGATTGAGTATCATTATAAATTAATGCACCATTAGCTGTAAAAGATGCTGAAGAATAACTAACATCTGCAAAGTCACAGATTGCAGTTGTTCCAGAAGTAGTTGGAGTTACACTTGTCAAAGTAGCTCCTCCTGCAGTATATGCAGTTCCTGATGCATTTGTAATTTCATTTGATGTTGAATAAGCTGTAGTTCCAGCTCCTAAAGATGCATCACTTGTAAATAAAGCTATTTTAAAAGTGTTTCCACTTGTCGCTGTAAAATTGTGAGTACCTACTAAAATTTCTTGTTTGAAACTTGTACAAATTGCTGATGTTATTGCCATAATTTTTTATCTCCTATGGGTTTGCTGATTTAACTGGTATTCGAATAGCACCATCTGTGTAGTCATCTCTTCGTCTTCTACCAACTTGTTCGTTAGCAAACTTTTGTACCTCTTGTTTATACTTATTTTCATATAGTGTCAACATGTCTATCGGACCTTTTAAAAATCCATATGTTTCTGATAGACAGCAATATAATAGACCATTTGGAAAATTCATGCTTATATAATTTGTAGCATTTCCAGACTCTAAAGTGGCTGGCATTTTATTATAATGCACTCTAAATTTGTAAGTATCATCAGGAACTGGTGCAAGAAACATTCTTCCTGATGTAGTATCAGTATCTCCAGTCGCTCCTCCATACATAGAATAATACTTTGGTTTACCTCTTTTATCAGAAGCTGTTGAAGATACATATTCTTGTAAATAGGTTACGTCTTTTTTTTCTAACCAAGTATTAGCACCTGTTATAGCGGAATTAGAGTCATAAACTTGTATACCTCTTACAAACAATGCACCTGCAGGAGCATTAATTGATTCTTGACCTATAACTAAATTACCTGATTGTTGAAGTCTATCTGCATCAATAGGAATTTCTCTCATTATTCTGTACTGAGCATTTAAAATTATATTTTCTAAAATATCTGTAGTTAAAACATTAGAATCTGTTTCAGTGTAATTTCTTATCTGTGTAACTAGAGTTGTATAACTTATACCGGCCATTATTTATTATCTCCTTGATGTTTTAAACGTATCTTTTTTTGTTTCGCAGTTTCTTCATACATTTCAAGATGAGGATCTTGTTTCTCAGGTTTAAATATGTTTTTTATCCAATTCCAAATTTTGTTTATCATGCTTCTATTGTTACAGGCCCAACGGAACAACCGTAGCCTCCTCCTTTTATACTACCTGTTGTAGCAGTATTTGTGTCAACTGTAAAAAAGAAAAAGTTATCTGTTAGGTAAGAACTTCTTGCATCTCTACCAGCAGTTCCAGCTCCATCTGAATCTGCTTTGTATTTTCCTGTTCTTATTGTATATCCAGTTGCTTTTGCGATATTAGCTCCTGTTATACCATCAAAACTTTGAGGATTAGCATAAGTAAAAGAACTTCCTGCAGAAGTAGTTGGTGGTCCTCTAAATCTATATGTTGTTGAATCTGTTAAACCATGTCCGGGTGAAAATACATTTATAATTCCTGATCCTGCAGCATATGTTTCAAAACCATTATCTACTATTCTTACAGTTGTAGCAGGTTCTGTTCTATCAGGTCTTACTTGTAATAAAGCAACACCATCTCCACCAATTGGTTTAGGTTCAAGTTGTGGTTGTTTAGGTTCAAATTCTGTATAATGTACAAAAGAACCATTCCATTCTCTAACCATTTCTCTATATGGAAATTCAAGTCCAGATCTATCTGAGATAGCTTTTGAATGTTTTCCTGTTGCGTACTTAGACATTAAGTTCCTGGGTAATAAGCTTTTGGTGTAATAAATGTACTAGAAGCTGAACCATCTTCAGCTAATGCTCTAGCTAATTCATCTTCATAATATAGTTTCATTTGTTGAACTAATTGTGGTTGATATTTTTGTGCTAAATAAAAAGCTAATCCTGAAGTCATGCAAGGTACAAATCTAAATGGAATATCTGTTGCGTTTGTGTAATCTCCAACATCTTGAATTCTTTTTATATAATAAAAATGCATATCTTTAGATGCATTAGTTGAATCAGGTGTAGGATAAATACTAATACTTACGTGATCAATAAATCTTTGTACCCAATATTGATTAGGTGTACCTTTAGAAAGTTTGTTTGAAAAACCTGCATAAGTTGATCTATCAACTTTAGTCATAGGTGAATCAGACTGAGTTGTTTGTGTTCTATTAGCTCTTAATTGTGCTTCAAGGACATCGGACATTCCATAAATACCATTTGGGTTAGAAGTAGCACTTGTGCCATCAGAACTTGCTCTAAAAAATTTATATTCTGCTTGTCCTTCAATTAGATCTAAACTTGTGCTACCTATTTCCCAATAGTGAATACCTCTATTACCCCATTCTTGAAAAAGAATGTTGAGAGATCTTCTAGCTGATTTCATTTGATAACCAGCTACTGAATTTAATCCAATACGTTCAAAAGATTCTTCTATAATTTCATCAATAGAAAAAGTCTTATCGAACGTTGTAGTGCTCGAGGTAGTATTAGCCATTTAAAATCCTATTCGTAAACTTTAATCCACTCACAAACGACTGTTCCGGTATCTCCTGCCGTACAAGCTGGTAATACTATATTCACGTCTCCGGTATAACCACTAGCTTTAGTATTTTTCAAACCACCAAAATCAGAATAATCATACTCCATTTCACCATTTAAACTTTGAAATACAACATCTGTCGTTGCATCCCATTGCATACGTAAAGCATCTGCTGGTGCAGTTACTGAAACGTTACAACTAACTTTGTTAAGTCTCACAGTTTTGCAAGTTTTACCATTGTTTGAATTTAATTCAGAAACATCAACTATTTTAGTTGTGCCTCCAGAGTTATCAGAAACTACATTGTAGTGAGTGATTAGTTTTTTTGCTCCATCGAATACAGTTGTATTTAATACTGTGTCTGCCATGTTTTGTCCTCCTTTTAAAGGACGCCTGCATTACCAGGCGCCCCGAGTTTATTTATTAATATTAACTATCCGCGTACGGTGTTACTATCGTACCTGATCCAAGCAATAAAGAATTGTGGACTAAGTATGTAGCAGTATCGATCGCTGTGAAAGATACTACGCTACCAACGATTCCACCTTTTGTAGAACCATTCATAGTTATAACATCATTAGTTGCACCTGGAATGAAAGCTTTTTTAGAACCATCATCTACAGCTACCATGATACCACCTTTAAATTTGTCAGTACCATCTGTTAAGATGTCCATATCAGTTGCAGCAGTTTCCACATAAAAATGAAAAGTTGCGCCAATGTTGTTTAAGTTATTAAAGTCAGTATCACCTGCAGTGCCACCATTACTATTTACATTAATACTTGGTAAAGTAAATTTACCATCAGCATCATTTGTAAGTAAGATTTTACCTGCGTGTGTAGCAACTGTTAAAGTTGTGTCAGCTGTTAAGCTAACAGTCATACCAGGACCTGTATTTACAAAGCCATTTTTAGAAATGACCGGTCCTGAAAACGTAGTGTTTGCCATGTTATTATCCTCCTAGTTATTTGAATATCGTCTCTAGGCCGTCGACTATACGCGTCGATATTCAATTTATGTATAGTGACAAAAGTATATACTAGTTTTAAGTAGAGTGCAAGAGAGCCTGTAATGTGGAGTGGAATTTTTCCAACGATGTAGCTTTTGATTAAGTAGCTACTGAAACTTCTGGAGCAGAACCTTCTATTGTGTTCTGTCTGTGGGCAATTGCTGCTTCTTCCAGCTTAATGTCAGTGATGATTTTTTTTACTTTGTCATCAATTCTGACCATTTCAAGAGTGTATCTATTATTAGATAGATGCTCCTGTTCCCACTTCAACTCCAAGG